>Ga0187827_10004371_pt1 | contig 17432 bp, 12 predicted proteins | sample ETNtaG_39_FD_167969 | JGI IMG/M metagenome (GOLD analysis project Ga0187827, IMG submission 167969) | Marine microbial and viral communities from oxygen minimum zone, Eastern Pacific Ocean - ETNP2014_SV_150_PacBio MetaG (Illumina Assembly) | ecosystem: Environmental > Aquatic > Marine > Hypoxic...
CATATCCACCCATTGCTACTAACATTAGCAGAACGAGCAGGCCGGCAATTACTTCCTTACGCATAATTTTCGATAATCACTCGCGTTATTCACGATTTCGCAAATACCCTCTCAGATTTCAGCGCCTATGAGAGTTCTTGTTTCAGTAATCCCCTCAATAGTACGAATATCTTCGACCAAGCACCTAGTGAGTGTGACATCATCATCCGCCTCTACCTTGGCAATAAGGTCAAATTCCCCGAAAATACCCCAACGACCAGTAATAAAATCAATATCGTCAAGTGATTCTCTAACTTGCTTCTCAAAGCCAGCTTTTGTTACAATCATTACAAATCCCACAGCCATTTTGTCACCTCAGTAATCTACTGCAATTAGAGTTTCAGTCTCTTTAACACCATCAATTTGACGCATTTTTTTCATTATGATTGTGGTTAAATCTTTAGAGTTCTCACATTCAATTAGAGCTAGTAAATCATATTCCCCATACAGGGCGTGGGTTTCTCTAACTTCGGTGATGTCTGATAGTGCCGCGTAAACCTCTCTTTCGCGGCGCGGTTCGGTTTTCAGGAGGATGAAAGCAGTGTCCACGATTGCGGCCGACCGATGACCCCATGATAATCTCATCTGTTGTTCCGTTTACAATAAAATGCAGAGCAGCGTCAAAAATAGCGTTTTTAATACATGGGTTTATTTCCCTACATGCTTATTCAATACCATGGAGGAAGAGTCGGGAGGCGATGTCATTGGCCGCCTCGGAGGCAAAGATTTGAATCGAGATGGGAGAGTCATCAATTTGGTGATAGTGGGTTCCAGTAGATTCTACGATTATTCAGTGGTAGAAGGAGCAATCGAGGATTGGACCGAGATGGAGGCCCATCCTGATTTGGTCATTACAGGTGGTGCTAGTGGTGTGGATTGTCTTGCCGAAAGGTGGGCAGATAACAACAATATTCCGTATGCGGTCTTCAATGAAGAGTGGAGTGCTCCACGGCAAGGAATTGAAGATGAAGGTCGAGATGAAGCCCCAACTTCTCTAACCCATAGACTCCTTGATGCGGCAACACATATCCTTGCCTTTCCATCTTCAACCAGCAAGTGGACAAACATTGTTCTTGATATGGCAGAGGAGCGTGGCATACCTTTCATAGCGGTTGAAGTCGATTGATACTCGCGCACACACACGAGGGGAACCATCAAACATAAACTACCTAGCGTGGTCAATGTATGCGTAGTGGAGTGAGAGCGGCAGTTCTGTTTACTCTGCTCATGCTGTTTTCTCCATTGGCTTCATTGCCTGCACCCTCAAATGATGCTGAATTAGATTTTTCAGACCCTCAGGATTCAGCCTCGACCCGCGCCTTGATAATTTGGTCTGGCACAGTAGATATTCCCAATGATTTCACTGTCGCCGCAGGTGACGAACTTCGTATCTATGCAGGTACTACCGTTCAATTAGGGCCTGGAGTTAGAGTCTACATTGAAGGCAAGATTGTTGCACAAGGGACACAAGTTGACCCAATTACCGTTCAGGTGGAACCAGGGTATATTTGGCACGATGGCTTTCAATTCAATGCAACCAGCCGCAATCGCGGTTCCTCTTTGCGCAATATGACATTCTCAGATGCTCAGTTCGGAATAACCATCTACAATAGCGACCCAGTACTTGAGGATATTTTGTTTGACAATGTCGATCTTGTAGCTATCGATATGTTTGATGCAGCGAATCCAATCATAAGGCGCGCTAATTTCCATGAAGGTGGCAAAGATGTGCATGGTACCATGACACATTGGCGCTATGGAATTGGCTTGTCAGTTGGCGCTAGTTCGGCTCCATTTGTTGAGGATGTCACATTCTTCAACCAAACTACCCGCGCAATTTCCTATTGGGGTGGGAGTGGAGGGGTTATTCGTCATGTCAACATTTCAGATGTTGGCGGTGCGACAATGAATATTTCAGCAGGAATTTTTGTTGAGGATTCTTTCCCGCTTATTGAACATATCAATATCTCAAAGTGTGATAACGGCATCTATGTCCTACATCGTACTGATAATGTAACAACTCGCCCGGTATTCAAGAATACAGTCGTTGGTGATTCCCAATATACTGGAGTGATGCTGACAAAAGTTAATCGCTTCAACTACTCAGTTTACATGATGGCCCGCTTCCACAATCTCGAGGTGTTTGGAACAGGTGGAGTCAATGCATCAACACCGGGCCTTGCATTTGGTTCAATCTTCCTCAACACGAGTGGAGGTTGGTTTGAGGATGTCAACATTCACGATAACTCAGTTAACGGGATTAAGTTGTACATGACCGACCCTTCGACAATATTCCTCAACACTACTGTTTCTCGCTCAGGCTCAGTTGTAGGGGGAACAAATGCTCGCGCAGGGTTTTTCTCTCGTAGTAGCAACAATGGCGGCCCCTCGCTCCTTAATCTCACTGTTTCGGAGTCGCCAGGCACGGGAATTTTTGTTTCTAAGGGTTCAATCAATGGTTCTGAGTGGCACTCTCATAATAATGGCCAAGAAGGCCTTCGCATCTTAGAGATGTTCCCTGTCGTTGACAACCTTTTGTTGGAAGACAACGGCTTTTCAGGATTGAGGGTAAGTGACTCAAAGCAGGTCTGGATGAGCAATCTAACGACTCGCAATAATGGGTATTCAGCTCCCAGTGCGCAAAACGGCGCCGGGATGGTTTTTGTTGAAAGTAATGACTTAACTTCATCAGGGAATATCGTTGAATGCGTTGATTGTACCTCAATTGATGACAATTGGGCGGCATTGAGAATCGAGGAAAGTGTTGACATCAGATTTGCCAATTTAGAGGTACATGATCCAAATGTTCCTCAAGGAGGATCAGCAATCATCATTGATGATTCAGCCTTGGGTTGGAATGGTTGGGTGGAAATTGACGGGGCTGAAATCTACACTAATTTGACCAGCACAGCCCCAGCAATCTTTCTCGATGATGTCGATGCCATACTTGAAGGAATCAACTTGCATGGTAGTCATGCAGGAATTCAATGGACAGGCCGCGGCTTAGACTCAAAACTTGGCAACAGCACATTGGTTGGGAGCAATTGCCTCTCGGTAACCGATGTTCCTTTGTTGGAAACTTGGGGCTTGGATGTTTCAGGATGCAGTGGGAATGTTGTTATTTCAGAAACTGATGTCAACTTGACTGATTTCACACAAGGTAGTATGACATTAGCAGTAACAGGTTCAAGTTATATCCGCTCAATCTCAAGTCAAGTGTCAATCCCAACCTTACCCATTGGTGCTACTTTCGATGAGATGTGGTTTGTTGATATGTGGGCAGTCAACCAACATAATCACGGCCTTCCATGGGCGCAGGTTAATGTCTCATTTTCACAAATCGAATCCGATTTCAATGTTGCAATGCCGTATATCGGTAACTTGGTTCTCGGGCCCTTCGTAGGGCAGCGCCACACAATCGCTGGTTCATCTCCAGTAACTGACATTTCGACTGATTGTACATATGACAACACCACTGGTTACACAGGTCCCGATGTTCTCAATCAAGATTTGTTGTACTACCTATGTACCATCACATTGGTCAATCAACCTCCCCTCATCATTTGGGATGAGCCACTCAATGGTTCTGTGTTTAGTAGTGGTGCTGTAGTCCATTTCATTGCAAATCGTTCATGGGATCTCGATGATGAACCTCTATCCCATTATTGGACTAGTAACATAGATGGCGACCTATCTGTAGCTTGTCCACAGGGCGATGGCCCGATGAATGATTCAGTGATATCAGTAAATGAGCCAGGTGGAAGCAACGCAGGATGCATGTCAGATGGGGAGCATCAAATTACTTTGGAAGTGTGTGATGACCAAGGAAACTGTGCGAGCGAAAACCGCACAATTGAGTTAGTTAACTTACCTCCTGATGTGTTATTCACCACTATTCCACCTGTTGATTCTACTGATGGGGTATTGAGGGTCAATTATACTGAGATGGTACATTTCAATGCCAGTGGGACGGTTGATTACGAGGGGGACACAATCGATATTCAAGAGAGTGCAGAATACGAGCCATTAAGCGCAATTTTCTATGATTTAGAGTGGAATCGCAGTTTTGTCAATGCAATAAGTAGGGAGTTCTCCTACAGGGTCACATTCTCTGATGGGCTGAATCCACCAGTCCACATTAACATCTCAGTTGAGGTGCAAAATGAATACCCTCACCCTACATTTACGGTTAGTCGTTCCTCTAATTATTCAGAGGCAGAAGTTACTCTTGATGGCTCAGCTTCATTTGACCCAGAAGGTGACGCAATCAATGCATGGTGGCATTCCTCACTGGATGGTGATTTGAACACTTCAATGTCTAATCAACTTGTTTGGGCTGGCCACTTGAGTCAAGGAAACCATACTCTGAGTTTACGCCTCTCCGATGATGATTCTTATCACATCAATCAATGGTCAGAACCGTTCCAAACAAATCTTCTAGTTCTCAACTCTCCACCAATGGCCCACATTGAACTTCCAATTACAGCCTCCACTGCCGAGTCAGCCGACTTGATTCAGTTCTCCGCTTACGGCTCAGGAGATTGGGATGCACCTTGTTCGGAGGCATTCCCCCAGATGTCAGCAGGTTGGCTCTGTAATCCCGATTTTGTTTCAAATCCAGATACGGTTACTCCAGTATGGACTAGCGACCAACTAAGCGAACCATTCGGTGGTGATTGGGAGGTACAAGCTCGTCTACCTAATGGGACCAATGTGGTGACATTGACAGTATCTGATGGCACAAATCTGCCAGTTAGTGATTCAATAACTCTAGAGATTTCCAAGAGCGCCCCAATTATTGTTCTCACTTCACCAAGCAATGGAATCGAGGTTGTCAGTGATGAGGTTGTATTGTTCGACCCTCAACAGTCTTGGGACCCAGATGGTGACAACTTCACATTCACTGTGACTTCAGACCTTCTTTCAGAGCCGATACTAGATGCAGTAAACCCAAGTTTCTGGTATTCTAGATACATGCCATCGGGCGAGCATACGCTCACTTTCACAGTGATGGATTCTGATGGGATGAGTAGATCTGAGACTCGTATTATCAAGGTTCTTGCTTCGCCACCAATAGCCACAATTTCATCGCCTCTAGAAGGGCAGACCATTTCACCGGGTGACAGTGTTTTGCTCGATGGTAATGAATCATGGGATGCTGATGAGGACATTATTCTCTATCGCTGGTATCTTGGTCAGGGATCAACGGCAGTCTTGCTGAATGAGACAGTGATTGCAAATCAGACTTTATTGCCCGGTAATCATTTGATTTCACTTCAAGTGAAAGACAGTCGCGGTGCTTCAACATGGGCATTTGCTAACATTACGGTCGAGAATTCATGGCCGATCCTAGATGATTTATTGATAGAGCCCGGCATTTTGACAGCAGGCGAAAAATCGACTGTTACAGTCCGCGCATTCGTGATAGATGCAGATATGACTACTTGGGAATGTGTTGGTTGGGCATCTCAAGGTGGAATTGAAACCAATTTCTCACTCAATGATGGCGGTAGTAGCGCTGACGGACTTGCAGGAGACAGTACATGGACGGGGCAGGTCAGTGTTACTCCTGGTCGCGATGGATGGATGCACATCGAGGTTGTTTGCCGCGATGGTCCAACTGATGACCCACTTCTTTCAAATCGCCTTTCATCTACGATTAAAGTTGAGGGCGCTTCCAAAGAAGCCTCCTTCTTTGATGTAATAATGGACAGCGTTCTACTCATTGTGTTGGGATTAGTTGCTGTGTTAATCGTTGGCGGAGTCCTGTTCTCAGTTATGCGCAAGCGACGTCTTGACGCAGATATTGAGATGATTGAGTCATGGGGAGTAGGTGGTTTCAGCGAACAAGATGAAGACCCATTTGATGAAGAAAAGCCACAAACAGATGCATCAGATATAGATTTCACAGAAGAATTTGAAGAAGAAGTAACTTCAGACCTTCCTTCGATGCCGGACCTTGATTAATCAGTGAAGATGAGATAAATCCCATTGATTTTCAGATTGGTTATCTAGTGATACACCTAACTCAGTAGCACGCATGCTGTTTACTGGGACACGCATCCTTAGAACAGATTGACCCCATATTTTTCCTTGTGCATCAAGCATCAGGGAAGTCGTACCACCGCCACCTAAACCACCTCGTAAGAGGCAGTTAATTGCCCCTATGCCTGGCATTGACCAGACCGAAATCAATCCACTAACTGAATCACCATACCACTCACCTAGGAGTTTGGGGGTTACGGCATTCTCAAGAAGTTCCAGCCACTTTTTCTGATGCGCGACAAGTCCAATATTGAACGAATCACCTTTGTCACCAGATCTCCCGTGAGCTAAATTGGAGAGGGGAATCCAAACTATTTCGCTCAACTTCCCACCTCCTCTTCGTACAAATTGGTTATTTCAGAAACATGGTCATTTTTTTCCAAACCTAGTTTCTTCACTATTGGCCGAGTCCACTCTCGGTCATCGAGTTCATCTTGCAGTCGAGACAGAATTCCTCTGGTGCGCTTGCGAATGAAATGGAAGCGTTCACCTTCTTGAGTTATTAGAAGGTGAGTGAGTAGTTCAACTCTCACCAATGGTTCGACGCAATTTCTTGAAATCAGGCTGGGCCAGAATTGTAGTTGACGGCGTGGCTTCGGCCGCGCACCATATCCACCTACCCCTGCAGGCCCAGTTAGTACGAGGGGAGCCACTTCTCGGCTGAAATCAGTGATATCTTGTCGATTGGGACTTGTGACGGCCCAACGTAGCAACACTTCTGGTGGATTTAGTGTCGGTGATATCTGCTGGCGAATATTTTCGGGCAGGGTGACGCCACCACCAATGAATTCGGTATAAATCTCTAATTCCTCAAGAGCAGAGAGCCGCCCTCTCAGAGCGGCATCACAAGCAGTTGCTCTAGCTAGTGCATCTGGGCCACTGACGAGAAGTGAGGATGTTGCAAACCAACCACCTTCTACAGCGGCGCTGACTTTCAGAGATTCAGGTTCTGCTTTGCCAAGAGCACCTGAGACTAACACTACATCTTCAGATTCATCTTCAATAGTGATGTTTCGCATATCAACAACAACATCAGGCGTGATATACGCTGCAGGGTCACCGATTTCATAGATCAATTGTTCCGCAACAATTCCTCTATTTACCATTCCCCCTCCACCCTGTCCTCGAGTGATTTTCACCTCACCATCAGCATAGACTTCGGCGATAGGTAGGGTTAGAGTAGCAAGGTTAGGTACTTCATCCCAATTAGAATAATTTCCACCACAAACCTGGGCGCCGCATTCTATCAAATGTCCTGCTACAGTCCATTGTGCCAGAATATCGAGGGGATTTGTGACATGTTCTGGTGCCCAATCGACGACTGGAGATTCTCTAGTCAAACTGAGTTGGAAGGCGTTGTATGCCCAACCTGCAGAATGTAACATGCAGCCAACTAAGAGACTCGCATCAGCAACCCGTCCTGTAATGATGATATCAGCACCTATTTCCAGTGCTGATGCGATAGGGCCAGCGCCGAGGTAGGCATTTGCAGTCATCATCTCGGCTCCATTTTCAGATATTGTTTCTCCACTTTCAAAATGAGCCAATTCCTCGCCATTTTCCAATAGAGAATCAAGCCGTGGGAGAATATCATCACCTGATATCACAGCGACCTTGCATTCATGCCAACCGATTTTATTCGCTTGCTCAAGGACCATCCTTGCACAGGACTCAGGATTTGCACCACCAGCGTTGGTGACCAACTTCACTGATTTTTTCCGTAGTACATCAATTCCCCCTGCTGCAAGCCACAATTCAAGGTCTGTGGCCCAGCCAGAACTTGGGTCACGCCGCTTCTGCTTGGTCATGATGGAGAGAGTTAATTCAGCGAGGTAGTCAATCATCAGATAATCCAGATCATCGCTTTTGAGAAGGTCTAGTGGAGCGAGAGGTCGGTCTCCCCAAAAGCCGCCACCCGAACCAATTTTGATTGGCCCATCAGCGATAACCGCAACGTTGGAATTACTCCCAGCCAAGACTCTACCCGAGATATGTTACTACTCTGTAGTAAATTAAGCCATGAGTGAATATACCAACAGGAGGTGTTGTCAGCAACACCGCATTTTTCGCGGTTATTTCTCGGGACCCCAAGCGGAGCGCGTGCGGTTGAGGCCGAATCTTTTGAGGTAGAGGAAGATGAGGTTCTTTCGCCCATCTGTCCAAGTATTAATCTCAGCATCTCCGACACGTGGTCGATAAGGAACTGAAATCTCAATAGCCTTTTTCTTCCCAAAACATCGCCTTGCATTGATTTTCATTTCTTCAGATAGTGGCATCCCATCGTTAGTTGGGCGCATCTTTAGATTATCCATGATGCGCTTTCGGAATACCCACATTCCAGATTGTGAATCGTGAATACCATACCAGAACAACATGCGAGCAGTGAAGGAGAGTGCCCAGTTACCAAAGCCATGCATACCTGACATGCTACCCTCTTCGGCTTTCCTGAGACGATCACAGGTGATGAACTCTAAATCTTCTTCAACCAGTTTCTTGACCAGTCCAGGCACCTCTTCACCCGGATAAGTGCAATCAGCATCCATAGTCACGATAATCTCGCCCGGAGCCATTGCAAACCCAGTTCGGTAGGCGCGTCCGTATCCCTTGCGCGGCTCGAGATAGACAGTAGCTCCTTCTTGCTCTGCTAATTCTCTAGTTCGGTCTGAGGAATTCCCATCAATTATCAGGAAATCGAGTTTTTCACACCAACCATCGTTTGCCACGGAGCGAATCGTGTCAACAATTGCAGCCTCTTCATTCCGAGTAGGAATCACTACGGTCACATGCACAGGGAGGGTCTCAGACATATCTACCACCAAAACGCCGACCCCCTCATCTCTCTTGAAAGGCTCCATTGTGTGAACTGCACGGGAATCGCTTGAAAACGATGGCATGCGAGGCGGTTACAAGCCTAGAGGCGTGGGGGGGTGAAAAAATGCACATAGCGATGCTGTCAGGAGAATATCCACCGCGTTGGGGTGGCATGGGTTCTACTGTGTTTCACCTTTCAGGCGCATTAGCAAAAATGGGCCACAAAATCACGGTAATAACCCGTAGCGAGGCAAAGGCACGCAAGGACCCATCATTGATTCCAAAACAGGATGGAGTTACTGTAAGGATGGTAAAATGGGCGAAAATTCCCATGGCTTTCACACGTTCGTATGGTCGCCACGCGTTGAAGGAGTTGCTTACACTACACAAGAGAGATCCTATCGATGCCGTTCATGTACATGCACCAATGATTTCTTGGACTCCAAAGCAGTTTTCTCAGGTGCGTGCTGAAATCGGTAATGTGACAACAAGTTTGCACGGCTCGTGGCTTGGTGAAAGAGATGGTATGGTGAGGGCGGCCAAGTATGGTGAGTCAGCAACTTGGAAGAATCCCAACGACTTGGCGATTTTACTCACAGCGAAGCATTATGCAAAATATGAGCGAGCTGCTGTGTGCGGTTCGACAGTTTGTGTGCCTAATTCCGAGGCTACAAAACGGGATTTCGAGTCGCGCTACAATCCTCCAGAGAATTGGCGCGTTGAAGTAGTTCGTTGGGGCGTTGATGTGGAAATGTTCCGACCTCAGAACCATGATGATGAAGATTCACAAATCGCCCATGAAAAGATGCGTAATCGATACGGTCAACCCGATGAAGCGGCGTTGTCAGGTGGTGCTGAAACTAATACTCCACTACTACTCGCAGTTGGCCGTTTAGCCGGCAGAAAAGGGTTCAGGACCTTACTGCGAGCAATGCCGAGAATTCTTGCCAATAATAGCGGGGCTCACCTAGTAATTGTCGGTCGCGGCCATATGCGCAAAACCCTGCTTAAACAGGCCAAGAAGTTGGGCATCCAGAATGCCGTTACAATCGAGTCGGGAATGCCTTTTGAAGACCTTGCTCAACTATTCCGTTCAGCAGATCTCTGTGTCTATCCTTCCCTTTACGAAGGTCAGGGATTGATTCCGCTAGAGGCTATGGCTTCCGGCACACCTTGTGCCACAGTCAATGATGGTCCTCTCCCGGAAATGGTAGACGAGAGTGTGGGTGCTTTGTTTGAGGTGGGCAGCCCAGTATCTCTAGCCAATGAGGTGAATAATTTGCTTGCTAATTATGAGAAGCGGGCGATTTTCGCCGAAGCGGGTCGCAAGCGAGTTGTCAGTGAGTACACTTATGATTTGAATGCGACTAAATATGCTAATTTTTACGCCGAATGAGTACTTATTGGAAATATTTAATTGGATTTGGTGCCTCATCGCGGTTACAAAGTGGTTATGACCTAGACGGGTGCTTAGGCACCCGATGAGAGCCGCTCTGTCCGCCGCTGCGCTGTTTTTCTTTCTCATACTCATGGCGGTCCCTACGGTGGCAGCTGACGATACCATGGCTACTGCTGGAACGATGACTGACGGTGTTACAAGCAGTGGCTATGTTGACAAAGATGGTGATACCACTGATTGGTGGAAAATCTATGCATACAACGGGGATGTAGTCAGTGTAGCGATTGATACCTGTTGTTCCGACTGGTATGATGGTTATGATGGGCAGATTGGATTGTATGATGCAGGAGGCAATGAATTGGCCTCCCAATCGTTTGCCGAGGACCAAAATGGCCGTACAATTTCAGTTCCTGCCACCGCAGAAGATTGGTATTACTTCCGAATAAAGGCAGTCCCAGATTCCTTTTTGTCTAGTGATTTTGATTATGATGCCACTCCTACATTGATCAAGGATAATCGTGATACAGATGATGATGGAGTCGTTGACAATGATGATGACTGCGAAAATACAGTAGGAAGTTCTACCGAAGATAGGGAGGGTTGCCCAGACCGTGATGGAGATGGATGGTCTGACCAAGGAGATGATTTCCCCGATGAACCAACGCAATGGGCTGATGAAGACATAGACGGGTTTGGTGACAACCCTGCTCCTGCATCTGAACCAGATGCGTGCCCAGCCTATTTTGGACATTCTTATCTAGATAGATTTGGTTGCATAGATTCAGATTTAGATGGTTATTCCGACCCCGACCCTAATTCACTTTGGTCTACAACTCCATGGACTATTGCTGACGGTGCCGACGTTTTCCCGCACGAAAACACTCAATGGCACGATACAGATGAAGATACATTTGGTGACAATTGGGCAGATGATACTTGGAATACTACCAGAGAAAACGGTAGCGTTGGAGTTTGGATTGAAAATGCAACCACTCCTGATTATTGTCCATCTGAATGGGGGAACTCAACCATGGATAGATATGGCTGCCTAGATAGTGATGGCGACCTCTGGTCCAACCCTGGTAATGGCTGGATTTACGATCCTGATATCTGCACGGCTAATGGAACAATGTGTGCTGATGCTTTCCCTCAAGACGAGACTCAGTGGGCAGACCGAGATCTAGATGGTTTTGGGGACAATCCGTCAGGTAACCAACCAGATGCTTTCCCAGATAATCCCACACAGTGGCTCGATACTGATGGAGATGGGTATGGGGACAACTCGATTTCATCATACCCCAATGCATGGCAGGCTGACAATTTCTCAGACGATTCAACCCAGTGGGCTGACCAAGACGGTGATGGTTATGGGGACAATATGTCAGGTAATGAGCCAGACTCTTGCGTAGATAGGGTAGGTAGTAGCAGACACGACCGGTATGGCTGTCCCGATTCAGACGGCGATGGATATTCAAACGCAGATGGCTATTGGCTAGCACATCCATCTGGCTTCGCCGATGCTTTCCCCGATGAGGCAACTCAATGGCATGATGTTGATGGTGACGAATATGGAGATAACCAAGAAGCTGATGCTTGGCAATCAGATGCTTGTCCTGCTACTTTTGGCAAATCATATCGTGACCGTTGGGGCTGCCCTGATACAGATGGCGATGGCGCATCTGACCCACAAAAAGAACTTGGTTGGCTTGCCCACCCAATGGGTGACGCTGACGCATTCATCAATGATCCAACTCAATGGGAGGACACCGATGGCGATGGATTTGGTGACAACCAAGCAGATGCCGCAACTACCCCTGACCGCTGTGAGGAAATACCAGGAACAAGTAGGGAAGATAGGCATGGTTGCACCGATTCAGATAATGATGGTTTTTCAGATTACGGAGATCGTTTTGAATACGACCCTAGCCAATGGGCTGACTCTGATGGTGATGGGTTTGGGGATAACATTGGCGGCCACCAGCCGGACGCTTGCCCATTTGAAGAAATCAGCCTTGGCGTCTCACTGATTGATCGCTTAGGTTGCCCCGACACAGATCGTGATGGTTACTCTGATGCCGACGAAAATTGGATAGCAAGTCCCGATGGTCTTGCCGACGCATTCCCCAAGAATCGTCTACAATGGTCTGACACAGATGGCGATGGTTTTGGGGACAATACGATGGGTAGTTTGAGAGATGACTGCCCTAACGAGGCAGGCACCTCGACTATTGACCTACAAGGCTGTCCAGATTCAAATGGGGACGGTTACAGCGACTCTTTTGGGACTGTAAATGCGCATCTCTCAATGATGTCTGAGAATCCCACAGGGTCGTTATTTTCCTTCTTGCCACCATTCATAATTTTCATCTTGACACTGATTTTTGTAACTTCTCTGCGCAAGGAAGATGGAGGTGAAATCGTTGAATAAGCGAATTGTTGGAATACTCGCTCTCGTGCTACTATTCGCGCCTCTCCTCTCTACCTCGGTTATGGCTTCAGGGGATGCTCTACACATCGGAGTTGATAGTTCTCGAGCAGACCGTCTAGACCTGAACAATGATGGTGATAGGGATACGATTAGAGTGGTCTACCTCTTGAACACGACCTCGCACTACGCGGAGGCCGCAGTGCAAGTTGATGTGGAACATGCAGGAATGACTCTGACTTTCTGGGATAATGTCACTTTCAACCGCACAACTCCTTACTTCAGTTCTCAAGATGTTGAGGCTTGGGGTGACGGAGTTTACGCTGTGAGGATGAAGGTGTGGGATGCCGAGAGCAACATGATAGTTTATTCAGAGGACTTTGGCGATTTTGATTTGATGGCAAATTTGGCTCTACCCTACTTGCGTCTTGATTTGGAAGCAGTAGGCACATTGTTCCTCGGTGATGATTGTACCATTGAGAGAGTGTTCCTTGATGAGGTGGGTGAACGCTATGATAAAATTGGACTAATTTCTCTAAGCGGTACACCTTGGATAGTGCCCGATGATTTATCGGATATTGATTGTTCCACTTGGCCAGCGCGTGATTATCATTTGGTCATGTTTTATCGCAATAAACTTGGATTCTCCACCGAAACTGAACTTGTTTTCACAATTCATACATTACCACCTCCAATATTTATCCTCAATGTGACCGGCGACAACGATGATGTAGGTAGCGAATGTATCGTTGCAATCGAGCCTTCACTTGGTACAACGATGGCCCTGATGAGTGTCCAATGGGAAATAACAGACCCACGCGGTGATGCTGTTGTGGTGCCGGGATTCACAACTGTGGATTGCCGCCTCTGGCAGGTTGGTCTCTCAAAGGTTAGATTGACGGTAACCTCTCCTGAAGGGCAGTCTACTCAAGGTGCATTCAATCTAGTAAGGCTCCCGCCTCAAGGGGAGTCCTCTTCTGAGGTACTAGAAGCGGCAGGTCCTGCTAGTTTGTGGCCCGATAGATCACCTGGAGAGAATTATGAACCAACACCATTCTTCGGGAATTCGCAATTGACTGCTCAAGCAATCGTGGCTGTTGTTGGAATTGGAATTGCCATTTTGTTTGGTATATTGTGTGGAGTCATGTGGAACCGTCGCGGTAGAGACAGCATGGTTACTTTCGGTGACGCTGCAGCAATGGAGTTAGACCCAGAAACCGATGGACTACCATCTTATGTTGACCCAACAGGAGTTCATTGGCGTCAGCATCCAGAGGGTAATGTTGACTGGTATGATGCTGTTTCAGGGCAGTGGGTGCCCTACGAAGAGGATTGATTTTTCAGATTGCTCTATTCGCGCTTAATCCATTAATTCAGTAAGTGCTGTGGAATATTTCAAGTAGTCATCCCGTGTACGTTCATTGATGGCTAGCGTCATTAAGGGGAATTGAATTGAGGCGAGCAGAAATTAGAAGAGATGAAGAAGAAAAAGCGGTAAGTCCAGTTATTGCGACCATTTTGATGGTTGCAATCACGGTTGTGCTCGCGGGCGTACTATATGTGTGGGCCAATAATTTGGCCAGTGAAGGTACTGACACCTCAGTTGGTACACTGAACACCTACACCACTGAAGATGCTGAAGATGAGACGGGTCCAGGTGCTGATGATACACTAGTCAAGATGCAGATGACAGGCAAGGATGATCTTGCGTGGTCCTTTATCAAAATCACATTATCAGTTGGCGATAATGTCTACACCTGTAGCGTGGTTGCTGGTGATGATTGTGAAATCAGTCAAGCGGCTGGTGACAACGATAATGCTTGGGAACCAAGCGAATATCTATTCCTTTCAGAAGGAACTGAGGATATTTGCAGTGAGGCTGAGTGCCTGCTCCAGATTTCTGTAACTCACAACGGCCGCACCGTTGCAGGTGATGGAGTAAGTGGACAAGGAGGCAATGTTGGTAGCGGTTCTGGTAGTGGTTCTGGTGGCGGTGACACAACTCCGCCGGTTGTAACCGTTCCAGCTGACATCACATTTACTGCTACCGAACCTACAGTTGGTTATCCAGAATGGTCAGTTACGGCAACTGACAACGTTGATACGGCATCTGATCTAAATGCTGCCCCCAGCCAGTGCTCGGGAGTCATCAATGATGTTTGTATCCCATACTGTAGCACAGCATTCCCTGGTTATACTGGTACGGTGACAAGTGGTTCTGGATTTCCACCAGGTACGTGGACAGTAACCTGTTCAGCAACTGACACAGCAGGAAATGTGGGAACTGGAACTTTTACTGTTACTGTGCTACCAAAGCCTAGCATGTTTGTTGCAGTTGGTGGACAAATTGGAATCCTCACTTCTTTAGATGGTACTTCATGGAGCAACCCATCTACTGGTCTGAATTATCTCAGAGGAATAACATACGGGGATGATTTGTTGGTTGCAGTTGGTGACGGTGGTGAAATTGTAACATCGACAAATGGAACAGGTTGGACTTCAAGGACTTCTGGAACTTCAACTGATCTAAGTGATGCCACTTATGGAAATGGCCTCTATGTTGTTGTGGGCAATAGTGGTGTTATTCTGACTTCATCTGATGGTGTTTCTTGGACAACAGAAACATCTGGAACAACGAAAAATCTACGCGATGTGGCATATGGTAATTCTGTGTTCATAGCAGTAGGTCAGAGCGGCAAAGTGCTATCTTCTACGGATGGTTCGTCATGGACATCGGAATCATCGGGCACCTCCACTCAGGCATTGGAAGGAGTGATTTACGGAAATGGAAAGTTCGTTGCAGTCGGATACTCTGATACAATCATCATCTCGTCAGATGGTTCATCTTGGAGCTCCGAGTCTTCAGGAATATCGAGCATGCATTTCATGGATGTTTCCTACGGGGGTGGCCTATACACTGCGGTCACCTTAGTAAGCGATGTAGAAGTAATCGTCACATCTAGCGATGCTGAGAGTTGGACCACACAAGACTCAGAGTCGACGTCAGAACATGTGTACGGAGTTACATATGGAAACGGAACCTATGTGACTGTAGGAACGAACCACAAGATGCACTATTCTGTAGATGGGACCACATGGAATTTGGCTGATACCAGTGGGATATGGGGTCATTATTACGGTGTGACTTATCTACCACAATAGGGGATGAATTAAATGAATACAATTATGATAAGAAGAGATGAAGAAGAGAGAGCAGTAAGTCCAGTGATAGCGACCATTTTGATGGTTGCAATCACGGTTGTGCTTGCGGGCGTATTGTATGTGTGGGCTAACAACTTGGCCAGTGAAGGGACTGACACCTCAGTTGGTACATTGAATACTTACACTACCGAGGATGCTGATGATGAGACAGGCCCAGGTGCTGAAGACACATTGGTCAAGATGCAGATGACAGGCAAGGATGATCTTGCGTGGTCCTTTATCAAAATCACATTATCAGTTGGCGATAATGTCTACACCTGTAGCGTGGTTGCAGGTGATGATTGTGTAATCAGTCAAGCGGCTGGTGACAACGACAATGCATGGGAGCCTGGCGAATACCTGTTCCTTTCGGAAGGAGATGAAGATATTTGCAATGATGCCGAATGCCTTCTCCAGATTTCTGTAACTCACAACGGTCGCACCGTTGCTGGTGATGGGGTAAGTGGACAAGGAGGTAATGTTGGCAGCGGTTCTATTGGCGGCACCACCACCACATCACCTTCTGTGAAATGGATTTCTGTTGGTCAAGGGGGAACTATTCTGACCTCTTCAGATGGGTCATCTTGGACATCTCAGACATCTGGTACAACACAAAAACTCAATGGCGTTGCTAGCCACGACGGCCTATTCGTTGTGGTAGGTAGTGGCGGAACAATTCTTACTTCTACAGATGGAGTTAATTGGGATACTCAATCTTCAGGCACAACACTAGAATTGAAAGATGTGAAATATATTGATTCCCAATTTTGGATTGTAGGGCGAGATAGCGTAATTCTTACCTCCACAGATGGCACTTCTTGGTCATCTAATTCAAATCCCGGTTCGGGTAACTGCTGCTACAAAATTTCATACGGTGATGGTATGTATCACCTTGGAGGCAGGTGGTCTTATCATTCCACAGATGGAAGTACTTGGACCAAGGAAAACTCTCAATCATCTAATTGGGGATATTATGGATTAACATTCGGAAATAATTTCTTTGTTGGAGTAAGTAATGGTGGGATTTGGACATTTGACGGAACAGATGAGGTACAAAGAAAATCCCGGGATACGAATGCTCAATTTGTCGGAGTAGATTATGGAAACAACTTGTTTATTTCAGTGGGGGAAAAGGGTGTAATTTACACATCTTCTACCGGAGCTACTTGGAGTGAAGAAACATCTGGAATTACGACAGATCTTAATGCAGTAGATTTTGGAGATAATCAACATATTGCTGTTGGAAGTGGCGGTAATATTGTTGCTTCAACAGATGGTTCAACATGGACATCAATTACATCTGGAACAACTAATTCTCTGTGGGCAGTGACATCGGTTTGATGTGACTTATGGTGCCGCATCAAGAGTGTGAACTTTCTACACAACGTTCGTGGCATAATCCATCAATGCAGTAGATGCTGTGGAATATTTCAAGTAGTCATCACGTGTACGTTCGCTGATGGCCAACGCCATTTGGTGAATTGAATGTGGCAAGCAGAAATTAGAAGAGAT
>Ga0187827_10004373_pt1 | contig 17428 bp, 16 predicted proteins | sample ETNtaG_39_FD_167969 | JGI IMG/M metagenome (GOLD analysis project Ga0187827, IMG submission 167969) | Marine microbial and viral communities from oxygen minimum zone, Eastern Pacific Ocean - ETNP2014_SV_150_PacBio MetaG (Illumina Assembly) | ecosystem: Environmental > Aquatic > Marine > Hypoxic...
TATACTTAAAGGAGTCCAAACAGACATTATTAAAGAAATTTGTTCCGTTTCTCCAAGTGCTCTGGATAAGTCATTAAGATAAAAAATGATAACCGAAAGAATGATAGTAATAATGACATAAATCAGATAACTTCCCCTATACTTTACATTCATTACAACGACTCCAGCAAGAAGCGTCATGGACATTAAAAAAAGCGGGTAGGACAAAGCTTTATGAAATTCACTTTCAATTTCTTTAGTAGAATAGCCCAAATATTTGTAATTTTCTTTTAATTTGCTCAGTTCCCAAAAAGATATAGCATCTAAATTGGAAAAAATATTTTTTATGCTGTTAATTTCAAAGTGACTTACGAAAGAATATTCTGCAAAATAGCTAGAGACGTTGTTACTATCACTGTAATAAACTGTTACATCACTTAATTTCCAATTATGTTTGCTGATATCAGCTTTACGTGTTTCAATTCTTGACAGAGACTCATTGTTTTCGTCAAACTTATAGATAGAGACATCCATCAAGTTATTCTTACTTAATCTTTTTGCTCTAACTATATTTGTATTTCCGTCGATTTTATCTTTTATCCAAATACCATTTTCTGTAAGTGCAGCCAAGTAATCGTTATCTTTAGTATAATAATTTTTTATATCCAAATACTTGTGTGTAAGTTTTGAAGTTATTGTATTTATACCCGTTACAATAATTATGCCAAAAACTAGTGATATTAAAGCCGGAAAGATTATAATTTTAAAATTTGATATGCCAGCTACCTTCAAAGCAATTAACTCTTCTGACCGAACAAATCTCAAAAATAATACAATTGATGAGATTAAAAAAATAAATGGGAAAAGTTTATATATCATTGAGGGCACCTTTAAAAAAGTTAAAGTTACGGGTAATAAAAATCCAACCCCGTGATCCTTAAAAAAATTAACTTCTTCGAATATATTAAGAATAATTCCCAGGGCCAAAAACATCAAAGTAACATTCAATAAAGTTTTAGAGTATTCAACAAAAAAATATCTTTTAAATATATTAAATTTAAACATTTTATTGATCTAGGTTTTCAAATTTAAATATTCTAATTAAATTTAGGTAATTCAATAATATTAATAAAGGGGGCAAAGAATAATAAATGATTGTACCCAAAGCAGAGTTTCCTGAGTATCTAACCATAATTTCTGCAAATACCAGGATGGTAAATGCCATTATAAAAACAATATATTTTTGAAAAAAATAATATTTACTTTCTATTCTCGAGGATAACATATAACAAATAATTATTGATACGATGGGAATGTAAAGAGGCATTCCAAATCTTCTATTCAGTTCAGCTGCAATGTCATCTATCCTGGCACTACATTGTTGTTCTGAAAGAGTAGTTTTGCTCTCATCTAAAAATGGCCTAATACAATTTAACAAACTAAGAGTATTATTTTCCTGTATTTTTGGATAAGTCGTAGTTTTGCTTTCAAATGAGGCTAGATTAATTTCTGTTTTGTAAAAGTTTAAAAAGTTAATTTTTTTGTTTTTTTTTTCTGTCTGGATTACACCGTTGAATAAAACTAAAAAATTTTGTTCAGTTAAAACGCCAACTTTTACAAATGGCATTACACCTTTTGTTTCAATGTATCCTTTTTTGGCAATAATTGTTTTCGATTTTGCATTACCTGAAGTATCATCTCTTAGGAAAACATTTAACATTTCTCCATCAGGTTTTTTCTTTTCAACAAATACAGTTAACCCCTTAACTGTATCATTGAATTTTTTTTCTTTTACCAAAGAGGGAAAGAGAGTTATGCTAGATGATTTTAAAACTGATCTTGCAAAATTCAGAGATGAGGGACTTATAGAAAGCGATAATAATAATTGAAATAATGTAATTAAAATTGAAATTATAAAAATAAAATTTACGAGTTTGATTTTATTTAAGCCAGATGTCCAAAAAACTAATAATTCGTTATTTTTTTCAAATTGTAATATTGTAGTTAATAAACTGATTAAAAAAACTAAAGGAATTAATCTACCAATGACTTTTGGTATGTTTAAAATTGAATATGTAAAATAAACACTAAATGCATGTCCGTCTTCGGTAACAAAATCTAAATAATTTACAGCTTGTACAATCCAAACAATTACACATGTTGATATTAATATTAACGTAAATAAAGAAATAAATTCCTTAAAAAAATATCTATAAATTGTATTTCTCATTACGGTTGATTTAATATATATGTTAATTTAATTCAACTGTAACAAGAAAATATGAAAAATACTATTATTTTTGATAATAAAATTGATTTTAAACAAGGAGAAACGTTAACTTTTTTTCTTAATGAAAATTTTGACTTTAGAACAGAAAGCAGAATCTTTTCTACTCAGATATTAAATAAAGTTCAAATTTATTTGAAAAATTTAAAATTCAAAAAAATAAAAAAAAAAATAATAAGTTTTGATATTTCGGAAAAAAATAAAGTTTTATTTATTGTAGTAAAAGAGAATTTGGTTTCAAATAATTTTGAAGAATTGGGAGCAAACTTTTATTCTTTTATAAAAACGAACAAGATAGACAAAGTAAGTCTGTATGCAGACACGATCAAGTCTTTTAAACTCTATAAAAAAAATACTGAGTTAATTTTACATTTTGTTCACGGATTTAGCTTAAAATCATATTCTTTTAATAAGTATAAAACACAAAATAAAAACATTTTTCATTTTTTGTTAAAAATATTATCTTCTGAAAAAACTTGGCTAAATAATAATTATTTTAGATATAAAGCAATAGAAACTGGAGTTTTTCAAACAAGAGATTTAGTTTCTGAGCCTCCAAATATATTGTATCCAAAAAAATATGTAGAAATTATAAAAAAACTTTCCTCACTAGGTTTGAAAATCCAAATTTATAATGAGTCAAAAATGAAAAAATTAGGAATGCATGCCCTTTTGGGTGTGGGCCAAGGAAGTATTAACGAGTCATTTTTGGCAACTATGGAATGGAGAGGAAACAAAAAATCAAAAGATAAACCTTTAGCATTCGTTGGAAAAGGAGTTTGTTTTGATACGGGGGGAATTTCCTTAAAACCTGCCAGATTTATGGAAGAAATGAAATATGATATGGCTGGTTCTGCAGTTGTGGTTGGATTACTCAAAACTTTAGCTTTAAGAAAAGCAAAAGTAAATGCAGTTGGAATAGTGGGACTTGCTGAAAACATGCCAAGTGGAAACGCTCAAAAGCCAGGTGACATTGTGAAATCCTATTCTGGCAAAACAATTGAAATTTTAAATACTGACGCAGAAGGGAGATTGGTATTGTCCGATGCTCTTACTTTTGCAGAAAAAAAATTTAAACCTAAATTTATAATTGATTTGGCCACACTTACCGGAGCAATCATCATATCTTTGGGGACAGAATACGCGGGACTCTTTTCTAACAATGATGAATTATCAAATAAAATTTTTGGAGTAAGCGAAAAGATTGGAGAAAAAGTTTGGAGACTACCCTTAAATGAAAATTATAATAAATTAATAGATTCCGCAGTTGCTGATGTACAAAATATTAATTATTCGGGTGGCGCTGGATCTATTACTGCTGCTCAATTTTTACAAAGATTTATAATAAATAAAACTCCTTGGGTACATTTAGATATTGCTGGAATGGCATTTTCAAAAAAAGCTTCAAATCTAAGTCCAATGGGTGCAACAGGTTTTGGAGTTCGTTTACTTAATAAGTTAATAGAGGAACATTATGAATAACAATGATTCATTAGAAAGGACTTTGTCAATTATTAAACCAGATGCAGTTGAAAGAGAACTAGAAGCAAAAATAAAAAAAATTTTCCTAGATAATGAATTGAATATTGTCGATAGTAAAAAAATACAAATATCCAAAGAAGAAGCTGAGAAATTTTACAAGGTTCATCAAACAAAACCATTTTATGAAAAACTATGTTCTTATCTTTCTTCTGGACCAATAATTGCAATAATTTTAGATGGTGAAAATGCTATTCAAAAAAATAGAGAATTAATGGGAGCCACAGATCCTAAAAAAGCAAAAGATGGCACAATTAGAAAACTTTATGGAATTTCTATTGACAAAAATTCAGTGCATGGATCAGACAGCCCTGAAAATGCTAAAGCAGAAATAGGTTTTTTTTTTAATTAATCAAGATATATATTTTATAAACTTATTGGTATTTGAAGAGTTTTCTCCACTTTTTTTATGGGTAAAGCGTTCTTTTTTAACTATTATTAGAGAATGTTTATTTCTTTTTCAAATATAATTAAAAAAAAATTCAATATTATTTTTACTTTAACATTTCTATTTTTTATCTCATCAGATCATTCTCTAGCATCAAATCACACATTGGCAATAGAAAAATTAGAAATTTCCAAAGAAATAGATTTGGAATTTTCAAGAATTAAGATTATTGACGAAGCATTTAAAAAAGCATTTTACAGATTATTAAGCCAAATTCTAAATTCTAAAGATATCAAAAAATTAGAAAATGTTAATATGAGAGAAATAAAAACCTTGGTAGAAAATTTTAAAATTAAAAATGAAATTTTTAGAGAAAGTAAATACTATGCAAATTTTGACGTGTATTTTAACAAAAAAAAAATAAAATTTTTCTTAGAGAAAAAAAACTTATTTTTTTCAACCCCAAAGCAAATATCAGTTTTGTTCTTACCTATTATTATTGAACAAGGAAATTTGCATCTTTTTAATGATAATATTTTTTACAAATATTGGCTAAGCAATAAAGATCAAAGTGGATTAATAAATTATATTATGCCTCTTGAGGACATAGATGAAACTATAAAATTGATTAGTTCTCAAGAAAACTTAGAAAATTTAGATATAATAGAAATTGCCAAAAAGTATAACACAGAAAATTATATTTTAAGTTTAATATATTTGGAGAACAAAAAACTAAATTTTTTTTCTAAAATTAAATTTCAAGAATATAAAAAAAATTCAAATTTAATTTTTTATAAAGTGGATATTAAAGATGCAGACTCAATAGTAACTGTGATTAAAAAAGTAAAAGTGCACTTAAACGATATATGGAAAGATTTTAACGAAATAAATACTTCTATTAAATTATCAATAAATTTAATTTTGAATAGTAATAATGTAGACAAAATTTCTAAATTTGAAAATACTCTAACTAAAATTGATGATATAAACTCTTTTTCAATCAAAAAATTTGATTTAAACAAGACAGTATATGAAATTATTTATAATACGAATCCTAATAAATTGATAAAACAATTTACTATTTATGGTTTCAAAATAGTTAATGCCGAAGGCCTTTGGGTAATACAATGAATAATAAAGATCAAATATTATTTAACTTTAAGCTTAATAAAAATTACTTAGATCAGGATTATTATTTATCTTCTAGCAATCAAGAGGCATATAATTTAATTAATTCTTGGCCAAAATGGATTAAAAAAACAATTAATCTATATGGGGAAAAATTTTCAGGAAAATCTCACTTAGCTTCAATTTTTGAAAAAAAAACATCTTGTATAAAAATTTTTTCTGAAAAATTTTCAGATGACACGATTCAAAATTTTAAAACTAAACAGGCTATAATTATTGAAGATTTAGATGAAAATTTTTCAGAAAACTTGTTATACACAGTTTTAAATATAATAGAACAGGAAAACAAATATTTATTGATAACTTCTTTGGAGCCACTAAATAAATTTAATTTTAAACTACCTGATCTTATTTCAAGAATTAAAAATTGCTTAATAATTGGAATTAAAAATCCTGACGATAATTTAATTTATGCATTGTTGATCAAACATCTGTCTGATAGACAAATAAATATTGATAAAAAATTAATTGAATATATTATTAAAAGAATCGATCGATCATATGAAAAAATATTTTTATTTATTCATAAAGTAGATAAACTCAGTTTAAAAAAAGGTAAGCCAGTTGGTTTGCCAACCATAAAAGAAGCATTAAAAAAATAAGGTAAAAATTGCATAAATATAGAACACATAATTGTTCAGAGCTTCGACCGAGTCATGTAAATACTAGCGTAAAATTGTCAGGCTGGGTTCATAGAAAAAGGGATCATGGAAACTTGTTATTCATTGATCTTAGAGATCATTATGGAATTACACAATGCGTTATTGAGACCACAAATGCAAATTTTAAAATTTTGGAAAGAATTAAACCTGATTCTGTAATTTCTATAACAGGAAAAGTTTTGGAAAGAACCTTGGAAACAATCAATAAAGATTTATCTACAGGAAAAATAGAAGTTGAGTTTAAAGAGTTAGAAATTTTGTCCGAAGCTGAAGAATTGCCGATGCCAGTTTTTGGAGAACAGGATTATCCAGAAGATATAAGGTTAAAATATAGATTTTTGGATCTCAGAAGACAAACAATGCATAAAAATATTATTTTAAGATCGAAAGTAATTTCTTTTATTAGAAAAAAAATGATCGACTTGGGATTTAACGAATTTCAAACACCAATTTTAACTGCATCTAGCCCAGAGGGTGCTAGAGATTTTTTGGTTCCAAGTAGATTAAATCCTGGAAAATTTTATGCATTACCACAGGCACCTCAACAATTTAAACAAATGATAATGGTAGCTGGGTTTGATAAATATTTTCAGATTGCACCATGTTTTAGGGATGAAGATGGTAGGGCAGATAGAAGTCCTGGAGAACATTATCAACTAGATATAGAAATGTCGTTTGTTGAAAAAGAAGATATTTTTTCAACTATGGAACCACTCTTTTATGAATTGTTCAGTGAATTTGGATGTGGAAAAAAAGTTTCAGATTATCCATTCAAAAAAATTTCTTATGATGATTCAATGTTGCAATATGGAACTGACAAACCAGATTTGAGAAATCCTTTAAAAATTTCAGACGTTACAGACATATTCAACTCTGCTGATATTAAATTGAATATATTCAAAAAAAAGATTAATAAAGATGCCATTGTAAGAGCAATTCCTGCCTCCAATGCTTCCAAAAAACCGAGAAGTTTTTTTGATAATATAAACGAATGGGCAAAAACGGAAGGTGCTAATGGACTTGCTTATTTATCAATAATAAAAATTAAAGATAAATTTACAGGATCAGGTCCTATTTCAAAATTTTTTTCTGATAACGGAATAAATAAAATAGTTAAGGCATGCAATCTTAAAGATGCTGATAGTGTATTTTTTTCTTGTGAAAAAAAACAAATTGCTGAAAAAATCTCTGGTTTAGCAAGACAAAAAATAGCTGAAGATTTGAATTTAATACAAAAAAATCAATTTCGATTTTGTTGGATTGTAGATTATCCATTATATCAGTTTAACGAAGAAGAAAAAAAAATTGATTTTAGTCATAATCCATTTTCTATGCCAAAAGTAAGTTACGAGGAGTTTGATAAAATAGACCCTCTTAAAATTCTTGCAGAACAATATGATTTGGTATGTAATGGCATTGAATTATCCTCAGGCGCAATCAGAAATCATCTTCCAAAAATGTTCTATAAAGTATTTTCAAAAGTTGGATATTTAAAAAAAGATGTTGATAGTAAATTTGGAGGAATGATTAAAGCGCTATCTTATGGGGCTCCTCCACATGGTGGATTGGCTCCAGGCATAGATAGGATAGTAATGTTACTGGCGAATGTAGAAAATATAAGAGAAATAACCCTGTTTCCGCTAAATCAAAACGCCCAAGATCTGCTAATGAATGCCCCATCAGATGCAACGGATCAACAACTGAAGGAATTAAATATAAAGACTATTAAGGAAAACAAAAAATAATTTAATTATTTTTTACTTTTTAAATTAATTCTTACATCGGTGAGATCAATTAGCTTTTTTTCATAATTGCTTCTTACAAAACCCTTGCTAGTAATATCTTTAATTAATTTTAAAAATTGCGTATCTTCTTCTTTGTTAATTTCTTTGTTACTTTCTTGATGTGTCAATGATGGTGTGTGAGCCAAATCTTCCCTGCCCGAATATGATATTGCAAGTTCTCTAAATATATAATCTAAAATAGAAGATGCGCTCAAAATTCTATCATTACCTTCAATTTTACCGGAGGGTTCAAATTTTGTTCCCACATAGGCATTGACAAACTCGTCAAGCGGAACCCCATATTGTAAACCCAATGAAATTGCTATTGCAAAATTATTCATTAAAGCTTTGACCAATTCTCCTTCTTTGCTTGTATCAATAAATATTTCACCTAATTTACCATCATCGTATTCTCCAGTATGCAAGTATACCTTGTGATTACCAATGGTAACTTTTTGAATATATCCCTTTCTTCTGTCAGGCATTTTAATTCTAGGATATGATTTTTCATTAATCTGAAGATTTATTTTTTCATTCTTTTTTTCTGATATTTGTTCACTTAAATTTTTTTGAACTATATTGGGAACTTTTAAAGATTTATCATTAGATTTAGACAAAGAGTTTAAATTTGTTATATTTTTATTCCCCAAATTTTTTGTTTTTCTAGTGTCTAATTTAATATCAATAATTTCAAATTTGCCATCCTCTCGTTGATCTAGTTTTGAAAGTTGATCTTCATTTAACTCATCCAGATAATGTTTAACTTTAAAACTACAAGTGTAAAAGGTTTCAACTAGGTATTTTGACATATTTTCGTGTTCCGAAATAAATCTTTTTTAAGAAAATGCTTAATTATGATATATATTAATTCATAATTAAGTCTAATTTTTTTTTTACAATTGGTAATTGTGTGAAGAACCTTTTTTTACGAATAATATAACAATCTTTAGTATTATATTTTATGAATTTATTAAAGCAAATATTTACATGGTGGAATCGACAGACAATAGGAACAATGATTCTCACTTTTTTTTCTGGCAAACTTAAAGGAATCGATGAATTTGGCAACAAGTACTACGAGAGTAAATCTGGTAAGAGATGGGTAATATATAAAAAAACTGTTGAGGCATCCAATATTCCTCCAAATTGGTACAACTGGATTCATTTCACAAACAACAAGCTGCCGGTTGCTAATCAAAAAAAGTATTTTTGGGAAAAGAGACATGTGTCTAATTTAACAGGAACAAACGAAGCTTACAGACCAAAAAAAATAATTGAAAATAAAATTATCAAAAAAAAATATGAAACTTGGAAAATATAGTATTTATTTTATCATTTGTATTTTTTTCAATTTAAACCAATCCTTTAGTGAAACAATACCAGATATCAAAATCGAGAACATAAAAGATTTACCATCCACGTACGAAGAAATAGAAGAATTTGTAGAAGAAGATAATGCTGGCCAACAGATATTACAACAAGTGAGATATAAAGAGCCTCAAAAATTAAGAAGCGAAATTATTACTATTGAAATAAAAGCTCTAAATAAAATTACAGCAAAAACTACTACATTGAGTATAAAATTAGGTGAGGAAAAATACTTTGGTAATTTAAAAATTAAACCATTAAAATGTAAAGCTTCAGATATTGATCAACCTCCTGATACAGTTGCTTATTTACAAGTAATTGACACATCCGACAAAAAAAATGACCAAGTTTTTGTATTTAACGGATGGACTTTTGCGTCCAGTCCAACCCTAAAATCTTTAGATCACGCAATATATGATTTATGGTTGTTGGGTTGCAGCAATATTTAGTTAAATTTTTCCTGATTTAGCCAGTTAACATTAAAATTTGAGCTAATAAATTTTTGATGATTTAGAATTTTTTTATGAAGATCAATTGTTGTGGTAATGCCCTCTATAACAAACTCATCTAGAGATCTAAGAGTTCTTTGAATTGCTTCAGTTCTATTTCTACCATGGCAAATTAATTTGCAAATTAAACTATCATAAAAAGGTGAAATTTTGCATCCCTGAAATATTGCACCATCAATTCTAGTTCTGAATCCAGAAGGTTGATGACAAACACTAATTGTCCCAGGACTTGGTTGAAAGTTTTTATCGGGATCTTCAGCATTAATTCTACACTCTATAGCATGACCTCTTGAAATAATATCTATCTGATTTAAGGTGGTGTACCCTTTTGCTGCTATGCTAATTTGTTCTTTTACAATATCAATGCCAGTAACAACTTCTGATACAGGATGTTCCACTTGAATTCTGGTATTCATTTCTAAAAAATAAAATTTTCCGTTATCATATATAAATTCAACTGTTCCAGCTCCTTCATATCCAATTTTTTCAACCATTTTAACGGTTTTGGACAAAAGATCTTTTCTTACGTCCGCAGTTAAAATAGGACTAGGAGATTCTTCAATTAATTTTTGATATCTTCTTTGAACGGAACAATCTCTTTCTCCAAGATGAATTGTTTTATTTTTATCAGAAAGAATTTGAACTTCTATATGTCTTGGATTATTGAAATATTTTTCAATATAAACTTCATCATTATTAAAATATTTTTTTGCTTCATTTTTTGCTTCATTCATTGCATTTTCTAATTCTGATTCTTTTGCTACTATTTTCATGCCTTTTCCACCACCACCACCTGATGCTTTGATTAAAAGGGGAAAGCCAATTGATGAACAAATTTTTTTGGCCTGATCTAAAGTTGTTATTTCTCCTTCAGAACCTGGGATTATCGGTAAACCGTTTTTAGATGCGATTTGTTTAGCTTCAATTTTATTCCCCATGCTTTTAATTAATTGGGGATTTGGTCCTACAAATTTTATTCCATGTTTGGTTACCATTTCTGCAAAATTGTAATTTTCCGATAAAAAACCATAACCTGGATGTACAGCTTCAACATTGGTTAATTCTGCCGCCGACAATAAAGCGGCAATATTTAAATAACTATTTTGGGGTTGTTGAGACCCTATACACACACTTTCATCTGCAAGTCTTACATGCATTGAGTCCTGATCAACATCAGAATGAACAGCAACAGTTAAAATACCCAATTCTTTGCAAGCTCTAATTATTCTAACCGCAATTTCTCCACGACTGGCTATAAGAAGTTTTTTGAACATTATTCCAGCAGAACTAATACTTGAGCAAATTCGACTGGCTGACCATCTTCAACACATATTTCTTTAACGATCCCATCTTTTGTTGATGGAACATGGTTCATGGTTTTCATTGCTTCCACAATCATAATCGTGTCACCTTTTTTTATTTTTTTTCCAACTTCTATGAATTTTTTTCCACCTGTTACAGGTGCTAGATAAGCAGTACCAACTATTGGTGAAGTAATTTTTACACCTTTAAATAAATCAGTTTTTTCTCTCTCTGTGGTTAATTGTATAGTTTCATCATTGGTTGGAATATCTAATTTTTTTTTAGACACTTTTATTTTAGTATCTGATTGACCATATTCAAGTTCTGTTAAGTTAAATTCATTTAAATAATCTACTAATTCTTTTATTAATTTTTTATCTATTTTCATTGTTATTTATTTTTATCGATTAAATTTAATATCCCATCAATAGCCATTAGATATCCTCTAGTGCCAAAACCGCAAATAATACCTTTAACCGCTTTACTTATCAATGACTTCTGGCGGAATTTTTCTCTAGAATTAATATTTGATATATGTAATTCAATTGATGGAATTTTTATAATCATTAACGCATCCAATATTGATACCGAGGTATGTGTATAGCCAGCAGCATTAATAATTAATCCATCAAATTTTTCACTTGAATCTTGTATTAAGGATACAATTTCACCTTCAATATTAGTTTGCTTAAAAGTCAATTCAACGTTTTTATTTTTTGCATAATTTTGACAATCTTTTTTTAAATCTTTAAAAGTTGTTTTTCCGTAGTGGTTTTCTTCCCTTTTTCCTAAAAGATTGAGATTCGGTCCATTTATAATTAATATTTTTGTTATCATGGATTATAATATTTAAATAAATAAGTCTTTTTTATGAATAACCTAAAAAAAATCAAAATTCAATTGAATGGTAAAAAGCATCAAATAAAGATGGGATACAATCTTAAAGATTTGTTAAAATTATTAAAAAAAGATAACAACAAAGTAGCTATAGAATTGAATGGTGAAATAGCAGATAAAAAGAAATACAATAAAATATTATTAAAAAAAAACGATAAAATCGAAATTGTCCAATTTATTGGCGGGGGATAAAATATATGAAAGATGATTTTGTAATTGATAAAAAAAAATTAACATCGAGGCTAATTGTAGGAACAGGAAAATACAAGAGCTTTCAACAAACCGCAGAAGCAATCAAGGCTTCAGGCACAGACATTGTAACTGTAGCTGTTCGAAGAGTTAACATTACTGATAAAAAAGAACCAACTTTAATGGATTATATTGACCCTAAAAAAATTACTTACCTTCCAAATACTGCGGGATGTTTTAACTCTCGTGATGCGCTTAGGACATTAAGATTGGCAAGAGAAATGGGAGGATGGAAATTAGTTAAGCTTGAAGTATTGGGGAACAAAAAAACTTTGTACCCGAATATAATAGAAACAATTAAATCGACTGAAGTATTAGTTAAAGAAGGATTTAAGGTAATGGTTTATTGTACAGATGATCCAATTATGGCAAAAAAATTGGAAGATGTTGGAGCATCCTCGATTATGCCATTGGCCGCACCTATTGGCTCGGGTTTAGGAATTCAAAATAAAATTAATATAAAAATAATTAAAGAACAATCCAAAGTTCCGGTGATAGTAGATGCTGGTGTTGGTGAAGCTTCGGATGCGACCATTGCTATGGAATTAGGATGTGATGGGGTATTAATCAATTCTGCAATTGCAGAAGCTAAAAATCCAATTTTAATGGCGGAAGCGATGAAATTTGCAGTTATGGCAGGAAGAAAATCTTATTTAGCTGGCCGAATGAAAAAGAGAGAATTTGGAAATCCTTCATCGCCAATAAAAAATATAATTTAAATTTTGATTGCAGATTTATAATTTTTTATCGAAGATTTTTTATAATATTTTTTATTTTTATATTTTCTAAACGATTGTATCTTTTTGCTTTTTAAATGTTTATTTAAAAATTTCCGATTACCTTTAAGATAAAATTTATTATGATTTAAGTTTTCTTTAGGTTTTGTTTCATGTTCTAGGATTTTAATAATTTTTTTATTTTTGTTTAATAATTCAATTTTATATTCAGGAATTATTAATGAACTATCATTAATAAAATTTATTTGTAGCTTATGTTTCTTTTTACAATATGAAAGTTCGTCATCAAATTGTTCTTTGATAGTTTTGCTTACCTTTTCGGCAACTTTGATATTGACATTTCTGATTTTATTAGAAAGCGCTTGCTCTTCAGCTAATTTGAGTATTTTAGAAGAAAAAGAGTCTAACGTTAGTACAATATTCCATTGCACTGAGCTTTCTCTTAATCTTTGTCTAGACATTTCTAATAGACCAAAATTACTTATTCTTTCAAGTTGAATTCTTGCGCGATCATTTTTAAAATTATCACTCAATTTTTTTTCAACCTTTCTTCTATTATTAAAATTGAACATATCGATAAAATCTATAATTATTAGTCCAGCTAAATCTCTAACCTTAATTTGTCTTGCTATTTCATCTGCAGCTTCCAGGTTTGTTGCTAGGGCTGTTCCTTCCACATTAATTTCTCTTGTAGATTTTCCAGAATTAATATCGATAGAAACCAAGGCTTCTGTTGGATTAATTACTATATATCCTCCAGATTTCAGTCTTATTATTGGTTCAAAAATTTGATTTAACTTTTTTTCAATTCCTTCCTTATGAAATAAAGGGATTTTTCCTCTATATTTTTTCACGTGTTTAACATTCTTTGGCATAATTTGTTTCATAAATTTTTTAGCTTTTTGATAACCTTCATTTCCTTCTACAATTATATTTTTCAATTTTTCATTATAAATATCTCTGATTGTTCTTTTAATAATATCGCCCTCTTCAAGCACTAATGCTGGAGCCAAAGAATTCATTGCCCTTTTTTTTACTTCTTCCCAAATTTTGATTAAATTTTCCAAATCATAGTTTATTTCATTTTTAGTTTTGTTATCCCCGGCAGTTCTGACGATCAGACCCATTTCTTTTGGAATTTTTATTTCATTGAGGATGCCTCTAATTTTTTTTCTATTAATTGGATTAAAAATTTTTCTAGAGATTCCACCACCTTTAGGCGTGTTGGGCATCAATATAGTGTATTTTCCAGCTAAAGAAATAAACGTGCTTAAAGCAGCGCCCTTTTTTCCTCTTTCATCTTTTAAAACTTGAACTAATATAATTTGATTTGGTTTTATAACTTCTTGAATTTTATATTTTTTTGAACCAAGGCTTTGTCTTGGTTTATCAAATTTTTTTTCTATATTTGCGTTCTCATTAATATTTCTATCAATTTCTTTTTTAATAGGATTTAATTCTTCGGTGTTAATTATATCGGTATTATTAAATCCATTTTTGCTATCACGAAAATCTTCATTAAGTGTTTGTAGAGAATTGTTCTCCTCGAGCTTTTTACTTTCCTCTTTTAACTTTTCTCTCAATTCTTCTTCTTTTTGTTTTAATCTTTGGATGTCTCCTTGTGGAATCTGATAATAATCTGGCTGAATGTCATTAAACGCCAAAAAACCATGACGTTCTCTACCAATATCAACAAATGCTGCTTGTAAAGAGGGTTCTACTCTACTAACTTTTCCTAAATAGATATTGTTTCTGACAAGTATGTTTTTTTTGCTTTCATACTCATAATCTTCGATATTTTCTTCTGATTTAAGAACAACCCTAGTTTCACTTGGATGCGACGCATCAATATATAAATTTCTCTCCATAATTTTATAAATATAATCTTGATCATTTTCTCACTTTTTTGAATCTTGTCTTTTTATTTTTCTATATAATACTTGTTGAGTAAATTCTATAACTTAGTATTAAAACCTCTAAATTAGTACTTTTTTGCCTAAAGAATGTCAAATTTATTTAATTAAATTTAGAATGTCTGGGTTTATTAAAAAAATATCGATAGTAATTTTATCAACATTTCTCATATTATTTGTGACGATATTCTTAATATTATGGATTTTTTCAAATGATTTACCAAATTATAAGTTTCTATTAAATTACGAACCACCGGTTTCAAGCAGAGTACATGCCGGCGATGGTCAACTTATCGCTGAATTTGCGCTTCAAAAAAGACTGTTCGTACCTTTTGAAGCTATTCCAAAAAATGTTATTAACTCTTTTCTTTCCGCAGAAGATAAAAATTTTTTTAAACATCCTGGTATTGATGTTAAAGGAGTTACAAGAGCCATAATTAATAATTTTAAGAACTATCTAAAATCTAAAAGATTGGAAGGTGCATCTACGATAACGCAACAAGTGGCAAAAAATTTTTTACTTTCAAATGAAATAACTTTTAGGAGAAAGTTTAAAGAAGCAATTTTAGCATTCAGAATTGAAAGAGCTTTATCGAAAGAAAGAATAATGGAATTATACTTAAATCAAATATATCTTGGTCAGGGAGCATATGGTATAGCGGCTGCAAGTTTGGAGTATTTTGACAAACCAATAAATAAATTGGAATATGAAGAGGCAGCATTATTAGCAGCACTTCCTAAGGCACCAAGTAGATACAATCCGTTCAAATTCAAAAAACTTGCTAAAAAAAGAAGAAATATAGTTTTAAAAAATTTGTATAGAAACCAATATATTTCAATTGATCAATATAATGAACTGCTAAAAAAAGATATTAATCTTAAACCTAGAAAAGTTAAACTTATAGAGGAAACAAATTATTATTCAGAGGAAATCAGAAGAATTTTAAACCATCAATATGGATATGATAAATTATACAAAGGAGGTCTCTCGATTAGAACTCCTTTAGATCCTGTCTATCAAATCGAAGCAGTAAAAGCTTTAAGGGAGGGTCTTGAACTTTATGATCGTAGACATGGATGGAGAGGAGTATTGGCAAATAGAAAAAATGATTTAAATTGGTATAGCTCAGTATCAAATTTAAAACTCGAAGAAAGTCTTAATTGGAAAGTTGCTAAAGTTATTAAAATGGGAGAATTTTTTGTTGATATTGAAACTAAAGACAAAGAAATTGGAAAGATAAATTTTGAAACAATAAACTGGACCAAAAAAAGCTTCAAAGAACTCTTTAAATTAGGCGATATAATTTATGTTAAGAAAATTAAAAAAAATAAATGGGAATTAAAACAATTACCAAAAGCCAATGGTGCAATTATTGCAATGGATCCATTTACGGGAAGAGTTTTATCGTTAGTTGGAGGATTTAGTTATAATTTGAGCGAATTTAATAGAGCTACACAAGCGTTTAGACAACCAGGATCAGCTTTTAAACCTTTTGTTTACGCGCTAGCTTTAGAAAATGGATATAGTCCGTCTACTTTAATCTTAGACGCCCCTATGGTTATGGAACAGGGTATAGATTTAAAGTTATGGAAACCTGAAAATTATGGAAAAAAATTTTATGGACCATCTACTTTAAGAACTGGATTAGAAAAGTCTAGAAACTTAATGACAGTAAGAATAGCCTTGGATGTGGGTTTAAGTAAAATTATTAGCATAACGAAGAAGTTAAATATTTATAACAATCCTGAGGAATTATTTTCTATTTCGTTGGGTACGGCCGAAACTACATTGTTAAAACTAACATCTGCCTATAGTACTTTTGTAAATGGTGGAAAAAAAATAATTCCTATTATGATTGATAGAATTCAAGATAGAAGAGGTAGAACAATTTACAATGCCGATAAAAGAAAATGTGTCAAATGTGAACAAATATCTTACTTGAGCGATCAGGTGCCTAAAATTAAAGATAATTTTGAACAGATAATCAGTCCTGAAACAGCGTATCAAATGATATCTATGCTTGAGGGTGTAGTTCAGCGAGGAACAGGAAGAAAGTTGAAACATTTAAATTTAAATTTAGCAGGAAAAACTGGAACAACAAATAATAATACTGATACATGGTTTATTGGATTTACTTCAAAACTTGTTGTTGGAATTTATGTTGGTTTTGATGAACCTGACTCATTAGGGAGATACGAAACGGGGGGAAAAACGGCTATGCCAATTTTTAAAAAATTTATCCTTAATAGCATTTCCAAACAAGAAGCAACACCCTTTAAAGTTCCAGATGGTATAGTAATGATGGTTGTAGACCCAGCTACAGGTCAAAAAGTTGATTTTAATTCAAAAAATTCTATATACGAATCCTTTAAAGAAAAAAATATAAGTGAAGCTGATATTGAAAATAGTTATAATGATTTGATATTCAATAATTCAAAAGTGGGAACTAAAGAAATAATAAGATTTTATTAAAATTTATGACCGACATTGATTTTAACCAAAATATTGAAAAAATTAGAAAAATAAATCTTAATATTAAGGGGTATCTTTGAGGCAAACAATATTAGGAAAAGAATATTACTTTTTGAAAAAAAATCCTTAGAGAAAAATTTTTGGAAAGATAAA
>Ga0187827_10004374_pt1 | contig 17427 bp, 11 predicted proteins | sample ETNtaG_39_FD_167969 | JGI IMG/M metagenome (GOLD analysis project Ga0187827, IMG submission 167969) | Marine microbial and viral communities from oxygen minimum zone, Eastern Pacific Ocean - ETNP2014_SV_150_PacBio MetaG (Illumina Assembly) | ecosystem: Environmental > Aquatic > Marine > Hypoxic...
ATTGAATTTGCGCTGCTTGTTTCGCTCGTCCCCATCGAGCACACGGCGGGCTTCGGCCAGGCTGAGGTTAAAGGGAGCCAAGGCCATGAGCTGCCGGATCTGCTCTCGATGCGGATTCGGCAGCGCGGCAGCTTTCTTCTCGTTCTTCTGCAGCTCCTGCCATTCCTTGTGAACGCTGCCAAGCAAGGTGCAGATCTTCTCCAGCAGTTGGCGCGGTGCGGCCGGACGCTTTTCCAGGGCTTTCAATAATTCAGGATTCAGTTCTACGGGCGGCTTCTTCAGAAACTCTTCAAGCCTGGCGGGAAACTCTTTTTCACTTACCGCTTTCAGTGCGGCCCACGGGGACAGGGTCGGGCCTTTCTTCCACTGCTCTTTGCGATACAGGTCTGTCATGCGGTTTCGCATCGCTGCGAAAACGTTCCTCTTCAGCTTCCTGGCCGAGGTGAATGCGCGGTCACGCTGAGCCTTGGGATCGTAATCAAGAACGCCGAGCAGATATTCACCGATGCGGTTGCGGAGATCCGCGTTTGCGTCGCGACGCACCTTTTCAAGGAATTTGTTGAACTCGGCACGCTTCTTTCCGAATTCTTCATCGAATGCCTTCCTGGCCTTTTCGGGAATGGTGTAGCCTCGAATCAGCGGATATTCCCCGGGCTCTTGAATGCTCGCAAAGACGCCGTAGAGCGAGTAGTAGTCCTGGGTCGGTATCGGGTCGTATTTGTGATCGTGGCAGCGGGCGCAGGTGACGGTGAGGCCCATCAAGCCGCGAATGATCACGTCGATACGGTCGTTGATGATCTCGTGTGTACGGTTCAGATACCGGGGGCCGACGGTCAGGATGCCCAGGGCTGCAAGGTCCGGTGAATCCTTCTCTCTGGTGTAAGAGTCGGCCGCGATCTGTTTCTTGATGAACTGGTCGTAAGGCAGGTCGCGGTTAAGCGCATCGATCACCCAGTCACGGTAGGTGTAGGCGTACGGGTAACGCATATCGATCGCGGAATGCCAGTCGCGCGTATCCGCATAACGGGCGACGTCGAGCCAGTGACGCCCCCAGCGCTCACCGAAGTGCGGAGATTTGAGAAGATCGTTGACGACTTTTTCAAAGGCGTTGGCACTCTTGTCTTTTTTAAAAGCCTCATGCTGCTCGAAGGTGGGCGGCAGCCCGACGAGATCGTAGTAGGCACGGCGCAACAGCGTGTGCCGGTCTGCGGCCGGTGAAGCGGCGAGATTTTTGGATTCGAGTTTTCGGCCGATGAACGCATCAATTGCGTTTTCGATTTTGCCCCGCGTTTTCGGCATCGCGGGGCTCTTAATCGGCTGGAAGGCCCAGTGCGTTTCGGCCTGTTTAAAGAGATACATCTGGTCGCCAAGGTCCGGCTCGACCACCTCGCCTTCCGGCCAGGGCAGGCCCATGTTAATCCACTTCTCCAACACCGCGATCTGGTGCTCATTGAGGGCCTCCTCGTCTTTCGGAGGCATCTTCAGCTTTTCCTGACGGCGCACGGCCTTCAGCATGAGGCTGTCCGCCGCATTACTCACGACGGCCGCCGGGCCGCGGTCCCCGCCGTAGAGCAAGCGCTCACGAGAATCGAGGCGGAGACTGGATTCTGTTTTCTTTGGGCCGTGGCATTTGAAGCATTTGCCGGCAAGCAGAGGCCGGATATTCGATTCAAAGAACTCGAGCTGTTGCTTGGTGAAAGCTTCTTTCGCATCGGAGAAGCCGATGAGAACGGCAAATAGTACGGATGCGAAAATTGGGCGTTTCATAGGATGCGAGACGGTCAACAGATACTGCCCGACATGGTAGAGCTCTTCTTTCAGCTCGCCGAAGAATCTGTGGGCAAATTGACTACTCATTACCCCCGACTTTATGCGCGCTTGCACCAAAGAGCTGCGCCACCAGGTATTCCTGTTTCTGCATCAGCATCAACCCTGGCAGGTGAAGGCAACGGATCTCCAGATTGTGGTTTGCATGCTCGTCGACCGTCTTGATGAGGGCCAGCTCGATCTCGATTGTGCCCGGCGCGGATTCATCTCCAATTTTTCTGAGCTGATCCTTTAGCCTGGTTTCAGCTATCTCTGATACATTCAGACGATACCGGCCACCTGCATCCAGAAAGGGCCTCTCGATCAGCGTCTGACAGGTCAGCTTCAGCAACGCATCCAGCTCGGTCAGATGCGAAGAGATAAAGCCGGCGACGGTGATCTCCGGCAACCCAAATTTCCGCATCCCCATGGTGCGTGCTCGATACCATCTCCCTCTCTTAAGGTAGGTCATGGTCACGTGTGAGGGAACGTACGGATACTTGTCGACCCATCTGTTAAGGCGATTCTTCTTCCACGCGTCGACTTCAAAAACGGTCTTTGCTTCGATGTCCGCGATAAGCCCACCGGTAGCCTTGGCAAACTCGTACAGGAGAGTCTGCGCGTCGAGAACATTCTGAAGCAATCCCTTGTCGGGCGAGTACAGCCAGACTTCTATCGCGTGCGGCCACGTCTTGGGCGGTTCTTCATCCATCCCCCATTCATCGACCGGTTCCCAACGCAGGTTTTGCTTTTCACTGAGAAAAAGTGTGGGCTCCGTCATGTTCCGGGGAGACCTGTGGCTTACCTTGAACGCTGAGTCATCCGAAATGAGCTTCTCAAACTTCGCTTTGCTCGACCCGGTCTGCTCCAGATAGACGATGGCATAGTGATACAACGTGTGTTTGGCGGTGAGCTCCCGGGTAGAGACCCCATGCAAACCGGAAAGCTGTGACCGAATCCTGATATCCGCGTCCTCCAATCTATCATTATCACTTTCACCCGGAGCATTACTGGACTTGATTATGAACGAAATCCCAAACGCCAGGAGAACGCCCAAGAGGAAGAATTCAATTCGACGGTTTTTCACTGTTCTGTGTCAGAGCTTCGGTCGTGATGTGAGGATTATGGCAACCGTTCAGTATACAGCTTCACTTCATGAACTGCCGGAGTGGCACTTCGACCCTTACCCGGCAACCATTCGCGCACGCGACATGGCAGCGTACTAGGCGGGCGAATCCCCGGGCTAGTCGAACGAATCATCCCTGCTATGATGGCCCTCCGGTTCGGGTGGAACTGACAGGAGACATTCTTGAGCATTGAAGATCGAGATTACATCAGAGAGAAACCTCGGTTCTCCGATTCCAGTTCCAGTTGGGGGATCGGCTTGCCGCCAGTCTGCAAATACCTTCTTCTGGCCAATGGCATTGTTTTCCTGCTGCAGATCTTTGTCACACGCCCGCCGCAGATGGAGGATATAAGATTGCAGCTTGAGTCTTCAGAAGGCGTTCCGCCAAGTGCCATGGAGGAGATCGAAGCGGACATGCTGGCTCGCGCTCCGAAGATTTCGGTCGTGCAGGAGTGGCTGCAGTTAGAGGCAGAAAAAGTTGTCTATGGCGGCCAGATCTGGCGGCTGATCACATGCGCGTTCTGTCACGATCGGTTCGGAATCCTGCACATTGTCTTCAATATGCTGTTCCTGGTCTGGTTCGGCACCGCGCTGGAAGCGATGTACGGGTCGCGGGAGTTTCTGCTGTTCTATTTGACCGGTGCAGTCCTGGCGAGCATGGCCCACATCGCACTGGCACTTTTCACGGGGAGCTCGTACCCGGCCATCGGAGCTTCCGGCGCGGTCATGGCGGTCACTATGCTCTATGCCATCCACTTCCCCCGTGAGCGGATCTGCATCTTCTGGTTTATCCCGGTCCAGATTCGCTGGGTGGTTCTTTTTTATGTGATTTATGATCTGCATCCGGTGTTGCTGACCCTCTCAGGTGAAGAGGTGCACAGTGGAATTGCCCACGCGGCCCATCTCGGGGGCCTTGCGTTTGGTTTTTACTATTCATGGTCAGGCATGCGCATGGAACGAATCATTGGTCGATTTCGGTTCCGCTCTTCGGCCCCTGTTGGCCCTCGACCCGTTGACAGACCTCAGACCATGCCCCCGCCACCTGATGATGATTTAGGAGAACAGGTCGACCTGATTCTGCAGAAAATACATGAGCAGGGCGAAGCAAGTTTGACCGAAGACGAGCGCGAAATATTGGTAGCCGCAAGCGAACGACTAAGGAACAGAGGAGATTCTTAAGGAAGAGATGAGCAAGCTCAGAATCGCCATTTACGGCACAGGAAACTTTGCCAACAAGACACACATTCCGAATATTCTGACTGTTCCCGATGCGGAAATAGTCGCCGCGTCCGATGCAAATGAGGATGCTCTGAACAGCACGGTCCAGGAATTTGGAATACATCGTTCCTATGCCGACGCGCATGAAATGATCGACAGCGAAGAGCTGGATGTGCTCTATTCCATTGTTCCGGCTTTCGCACGAACTGATGTAGAAATCAAGGCGGCACAGAAAGGCATCCACATCTTCAGCGAGAAGCCGCAAGCCAGAAGAATGGAAGTAGCGGTTGCCATCAACAAGGCCATCCGAGACGCAGGCGTCATCAGTACGGTCGGATTTCGCGAACGCTACAGGCCGATATTTCAGGAGGCAAGGCGAATACTCAGCGACAAGAGAATAGTCCATTGCCGGTATCAGAGCTTTCGTGGCCTTCCGTCCTCAGACAATAAAAACCGATCCTGGTGGGGAGATTTTCAGAAAGCAGGCGGGCCGGCATTTGACTGGGGGGTGCATGGCGTGGACTACATCCGATTCATGACCGGTCAAGACGTCGTTCGTTCGCAGGCGTTTTATCACCATCCGGAGGAATTCGATCAGGCGCTTTCGTGCTCTTTTAATATGCAAATGACTAATGGCGCGACGATGGCGATGATTACAGCGGCAGCAAGCCATAAGAATCCAAACGAGCCGCGCTTTACTTTATTCTATGAAGGAGGCTGCCTCGCGATTCATGGGTACGCTCGCATCGAGGTCAATGGCGAGACGGTCTGGGAATGGGAAGGCGAACAGATGAATCCGTGGCTGAAGCAGGATCAGACCTTCCTTGAAGCGGTCCGGACGGGTGATCCCAGCCTCCTTCTCAGCGACTATCAGGATGGCCTCCTCTCGCTCGCCCCAATCCTGGCCGGCTGGGAGTCAGCGGATCGAGGTGGTGTCTGTCTGGACATTCAGGACTACATCGACGGGGCCTGATGGGGCATCTTCTCAACGCGCATGCTTTACAGGCGTAATGGAGTTTGGAGTCTTCACGCCTTTGCGTGTTAGGAAAATAACCGTAGCGGGAGTACCTGGCTCCCTCAAGAGCAAGGTGAACGAGACTGTTTGGCACACCACTTGTTTAACCGAAATTAAGGTCGCTCCTGTTTTCCGAGGAAGAGCTATGAAATCTGCAGCATTATCCATACTTCTGGGCCTTTACATGACGCCCATATTCGCCACGCCTTCCAGAGTGGCATCGATCTCAAAGTATCAGGGCAAGGTTGGGCTCAAGCACCGCGATGGCAAGAAGGAAATCGTCAGGAGAAAACGCACGCCGTTGTTTCAGAAAGACACGGTTTATACCGCTCAAAAAAGCAAGGCATCCATCCTCTATTCGGACGGCACTCGGGTCGATCTGGCGAGCCAGTCCAAGGTCAAGATCGAGATCAATGGCCGCAAGCGTGAGATCGCTTTGGTGCAGGGCTCCCTCAGGAGCGATGTGAAGAAATACCCCGGACAGAGAACTACTTTTAAAACGCCGGCCGGCGTCGCGGCTGTCAAGGGCACTCTTGTCGATTGCGCCTTGCTGGCTGAGAATGAGATTAGGATCGCAGCAGACCTGGGCTTGTTGACGCATCAGATTCCATCCATGCGTCTGGCCATGGATCTGTCCCAAAACCGCTCTGCAACGGTCAGATACAACAAAACAGAAAATCGGGCCAAGGTGATGAGTGTCAGGGGTGACCTGTCCATCGAGATCGCAGATGTCATCACAAAGGTGGAGCAGGGCAAGGGCGTCAGCCTCAAATATGATGACCGCAGCGGAGTTGTTTCCGTTAACGACGTCATTGTGAATGCAGAAGCGAATACGCCGGACGCCGCCTTTCTCATGGACACAGGTGACGGTCTGGATTTTCTGGCAACCGGCAACGGTTACACTGCAACAATCACCGAGGGCGTCGTCACTGTCCGCACCATGCATGGGGCCCAGGCTATACTTCGGAAAGGCGAGACTCTTTTCCAATCGAGAAGGTGGCTGGAGCCTGAGACGCCCGAGGGAACGCAGTTGTTGCTCCAGGACTGACACACAAGGGAAATCACAAGTATTCGATTGCGCATTTCGAGGCTCGATCTCGACCACACCCGAAATCGATGACGGTCGAAGCTTAGTGGTAACGGTATGACCAGAAGGTGGTCATGCCATTACCAGAATCCGCACGGCGGCCATATTTTAAAAGTAAGAGGCGAATGAAAAAATGAGTTCATTCGCGTCGGCCGATGCGCGGTCACCGTCGTTGAACTGATAGTCCAGCTTGAAGACCGCTCTTTCGACAGGACGGAAATTGAGACCGATGGTCAGCCTGTCCGTCTCGCCGGTCGTACCGTCAAGATCGATATGACCGTATCGGACAACAGCGGTGAACGTGCTCTCTTCGCGGAAGATGGACGGAGTCGAATCCTGCAGGAACTCAGGCATGAAGTGGTAGTTGCCCTGGACGTAGTAGCCAAACAGATCCTCAGGAATATCAGAGGTACCGGCTGTGTTGGACGCCTGAAGCGTGCTTGACAGGTCGATGTCCGCAAAGCCCATCTCGCCGATAAGCTCAAACGGGCCTTTTTGAAGGGTCCAGTCGACACCGTAAATCGCGAGCGTTTCTTTGCTCTCATTGTCCCACTTGCCAACGTGCCAGGATCCTCCGACATCGACGCCGAGGAACGGACTGAAGCCGACGCGACCGGCAACAGCCTTGTTGTTATTGTTGTCTGTCTTCTGGCTGCCCCGGGCACTGCGGACGCCACCACTCGTGCTGAAAGCCACGTCGGTTGCGTCCTCGCTGCTGCCGCCGTTGAAACCGTTGAGCAGATAGATTTCGTAACTTAGCTTCGAGCTGTCGGTCGGATAGACCTCACCAAGAAAGCCAAAACCGGATTCGCTCAGCGTGGTCGGAAAAATGTTGCGAGATACCAGCGGCCGGTCAGTCAGATCCTGCAGCGGAGAATCGTGTACGAGATTGACCTTGCCAAGGGGCGTTAGAATGATCCCACCGCGCAGGGTAAGCCAGTCGGTCAGGATGTAATCGAGCGTGGCGAATTCGATTTTTATTTCGCCGTCACCATCAGGATTGCCGCCATGCTCGAATTCGATTTCCGTGGCGAACTTCAGGTTATCTGTGATATCGCCATAGATGAACGGAATCAGGCGGTGCTGGTCGAAAGTGGAGTTTTTGCCTTCGGTGTCAATGAATTCCATATCCACATAACCGCCGATGTGCACCTTCTTGCCTGCGCTGAGGAGGAACGGCTTATCGTAGATTCCGCCCAGGCTGGGAGTCCTGGCGACTTGTTCGTCATCGCCGGCACGTTCGGAACGCGGAAAATCACCGGCCGTCGCAGTGGTGATGCCTGCTCGTCGCAGCGCATCCTGAAGTGCCTTTACCTGGGCTTCCAGGTCAGCAACTTTTTTTTCGAGGTCTGCGTTCTGTGCATGAGTTGCGGCTGAGGCCAGAAGAGCAATTAGCCCACAGATCGGGGCTGAACGAAGGACAGACATGATTCTCCTTACGGGATTCCGCCCGGACGATTCTGACGCCCACGACGTGCATTCTTAGAATCCCTTACCATAAGTTGGGACTGGGTGACGGCCGAGAGGCCTTCACTTGGGAGCAACACACTCATTCGGGCGTTGAACTGTCCATGCCACGCCCGAAATTATTTACTTTTCAGATGGCGGAAAGACATCGGCCATCTAATTGAGAATGGTTCTCAATTAGATGGGAGTATAGGTTTGGCGGCGAGTGTTTCAATTGAGAATTCGCCCTTCAGCCTGATCGTTTTCTATCGGCAGATGGGATCAAGCTCAGTAAGTTATTCTTTTCAAACGTCTAATCGGAGGCTTGGGCAGGTATCCGAGCTGAAACAAAACGGTACTGAATTGGTCTGATTTCCCATTGCACTGCGCGCTGGATTCTCTATATTGCATTCTTATTGAGATTAAATCTCAATTACTTTCATTTTTGCCCCTTCATTCGGCCTGTTCAGATGCGCGGACATTCATTGCTCTTCGTTTTCGTCGCCAGCGTGATCTGTTGCCCTGTGACAGACGCGGATTGGATTGGGAAAACGCAGGTCTATTACACGATCGATAAAGCCAGGGAGGCGTTGTTCAAAGATTCGGGGAAAGTGCAGGAATCGAGGATCGAGCTCGATGAAAAGGCGGCCAGCGCCATCGAAACCAGACTTAAAGAAAAGCTGGTCAGCAGAGAGATTACTTTCTATGAGGGCGAGAAGAATGGCCGCTCCACCGGTTATGCGCTGGTCCTTGAAGAGATCGGGAAATTTCGGCCTATTACCTTCATGATCCGCATAAGCCCTGAGGGCAAGTTTGAGAACGCGGTCGTGATGGTTTACCGGGAGTGCCGCGGCTCGGAGATTCGCTCGAAACGCTTCATAAGGCAATTCAGAGGCAAGAGAAGCGTTCACCCTATCCGAATAAACAAGGATGTGATCAACATTACCGGCGCCACCATGTCCGTGATGGCGATGACCAAGGTCGTTCGGCGTGCCCTTGTGCTCGTGGAGGAGGCGATCCTCGAAAAGCAGAACGGGCCATCCTGAGTCGACCATGCGACAGTTTGCTTCACCCGGTTTCAAGTTCCGCGCCATGCCTGCGGGCATGAAGATCGTCTACACAATCTTCCTTGGATGGATCTTTGTTGGATACGGCACAAACTTCGCCCTTCAGTACGCGGCTTCGAAATTCACCTGCAAAGGATTTGTCGAATACTACCGCGGCAACATCGATGCAGAAGATGACGGCAACCTGTCAGAAGATTTCACGATCCGCGAGCCCAAACAGGCGTACGAGCTGCTTCTGCTCACACACAATCACCTGTTCATCATGCCGGTGGTGTACCTCATCCTGGTGCACATGTTTTTCTTCAGCGAAATCTTTGGCACCCGAATGAAAGTCGCGGCCACGCTCATACCATCAGCAGGCATCACATTGGATGTTGCCTGTCCCTGGCTCATCCGGTTCGTCGCACCGGGCTTCGCCGCGCTCAAACTGTTTTCAGTTTTCCTGATGGTGTTGACGGTGCTCTTCCTGGTCATCGCTCCCGTGTACGAGATGTGGCTTTACAGGGGCAAGGCGCCGGACGTCACTTAGTACGTTTCTTTCAAGAATCGTTCTTTATCGCGCGTTCGCTCGATGATTGGCCATTCCGCCGCATCCCTGGGCAATCTCTGAACTGCCTCGGCATCGATGCCCTCAGGGAGCGAGATGAGGTTGGAATTGTTCCTGGCCAGCCATTGGTAGATGCCATTATCCATCTCTTTGAGACCACACATGTACAGCATGGCGCTCTGTTTCTTGAGGAGAGGAATGAGTTCGCTTTCGTTCTCGGCAAGCGCGTCCTGCACGTAACGCTTTCCGCCTCGGGCGTTCTTCTGTTCGCGGCTGATGGCCGTGATGAATCTGAAATTCGAGTGGGCTTCGGCGAAGTGGCGGAACTCGCTCTCGTACATGACATCCGTCGAGTAAGGAACACCGAAGACCAGCCACACATCCCGTTCAATGCCGCGGTTGAAAAGTTCTATCAGCATGCCTCGATAGGGTGAGACTCCGGTGCCGGTCGCAACAAAAACGTAATCATGGTCGAGCGGGTCATCCGGCAAGAGAAAGCTCTTGCCGACCGGGCCAGTGATCCGGACTTTATCCCCCGGCGATGCGTCGCAGATGTAATTGGAGTCGGCGCCGAAGACAAGCTCGCCGGTCTCCGGGTCTTCGCTCATTTCGCGCTTTACACAGACGGAAACGGTCTTGCCGTCCCAGGAATCTCCCCATGAAGCCGAGGCGATCGAATAGAGGCGGATCTTCGCATTCAGGCCGCGGTGAATGTGGTTCATCACCGGGTCGTTGAATCGCCCATCGGGGATGATGCCGATGCTTTGGCCGATCCGATAGTAGGCCTGCATCTCACTGCCGTCGATATCGAGCACGATGTGCCAGGCGTAGTTTGGACTGGAAAGATCATTGATGCGCCGCTTGCTGACCACGGTGGCCTCAAACGCGTCTTTCGGCGTGTAAATGTTGACCGCCGTTTCGGGTGTCGGACGCAGGTCCACACCCTCTGGTTTTACGATTTCTGAAACCAATGTAAATGCTCGACAGTTGCTGAAAACACTCTTCATTTCCGCCACAAGAGGGCGGGGATTTTATGGGCTCGAAGGGCCTTGGCAACCAGATGTACCACCCCGAGGCAGACCCGTCAGGATCCGTCCGGCATATCAGTCCTTTGGCCTGAGCCGGCGCCTGGCATGCCTGTTTGGAGACGCCCAGTTTCACGCTGACTGGATGTGATCGGTTATCGGCAGATTACTCAAGAATAAGTTCCCATTTTCGAAAGATCGCCATGTGCCACGGTTTGCTCGCTGTACCGTGCAGATCACGTTGCTCGCACGGATTGGCAAGCAATCCGCGGCACATGTTCAGTTATACATAATGGGAAGTTATTCTTGCGCGGTCCCTTAGTCCCGTTGCCGAATCTCTGTCTGCCCACCCATGTACGGCTGCAGAGCTTCGGGCAAAGCAATGCTCCCGTCCTCCTGCTGATAGTTTTCGACGATAGCGATGAACAACCTCGCCAGCGCGACGCCTGAGCCATTGAGAGTGTGAATGTACTGAGTGCCCTTTCTGTCGGCCGAACGATACCGGATGTTCATTCGGCGGGCCTGGAAGTCTTCGAAATTGCTGCACGACGAAACCTCCAGCCACTGCTCCAGACCTGGGGCCCAGAGCTCGATGTCATAGCACTTGGCCGCGGCGAAGCTGATGTCACCCGAGCAAAGCTCGAGGACGCGGTAGTTCAGTCCAAGCGACTGCAGCACGTCCTCCGCGTTTTCGAGCAGCGTTTCGAGCTCGTCATAGCTCGTCTCCGGCGTGACGAACTTCACCATCTCGACCTTGTCAAATTGGTGAACTCGAATGAGCCCGCGTGTGTCCCGGCCCGCTGCACCGGCCTCTCGGCGAAAGCAGGGGGTGTAAGCCTGGTAAAGAACGGGCAGGTCTTCGGCATTCAGGATCTCATCACGATGGATATTTGTCACCGGCACTTCGGCGGTTGGAATGAGGAAGAGGTCATCCGCTTCCAGGCGATACATGTCATCCTCCATCTTCGGGAGCTGGCCCGTGCCGGTCATCGTATCCCGATTGACCACGAAAGGCGGGAAGACTTCGAGGTAGCCATGGTCCTGTGCGTGCAGATCGAGCATGTAGTTTATGAGGGCCCTTTCGAGCCGAGCGCCATCGCCCATATAGAGCCCGAAGCCCGAGCCGCTGATTTTAGTTGCGCGTTCAAAATCCACGATTCCGAGGTCCGTGCACACATCCCAGTGCGGTTTGGGCTGAAACTCGAAAGAGCGTTGCTCTCCCCATTTTTTTATCTCAACATTATCTTCCTCGGCGTGGCCAATCGGCGTGGTGTCTGACGGCAGGTTAGGAATATAGAGCAGCTCATTCTGTATCGTGGCGTTCAGCTCTCTGGCCTCGTCTTCGAGCTCATTAACACGGGTCTTCAGGCGGTTCATCTCTTCAATGATCGGAGCGATGTCCTCGCCATTCTTCTTTGCCTGGGGGATCTGTTTGCTTTTCGTTGTCTGTTCGTTGCGGAGTTTGTCGCGTTCCGTGCGAAGCTCACGATGTCTGGTATCCAGGGCGGCGATGGCATCAATATCGATTTCGACATTCTTTGCCTTGACGCCGGCTTTGACCCTGTCCGGCTCGTTTCGGATAAGCTCGATATTCAGCATTTCAGTGGACTCCCAATTGAAATAGATTCTTTGCGTTTTCGGTGGTGGCCTGTGCAAGTTCATTGAAATCCATCCCGCGCACCTCGGCCAGTTTCTCTGCGGTATAACGTACATAGGCTGGCTCGTTGCGTTTGCCTCGGCGCGCCTGCGGAGAAAGGAACGGGCAGTCCGTCTCAATGAGAAGACGCTCAAGCGGGGCCCACGCCGCGGCCTCGCGCAGATGATCGTTCTTCTTATAGGTAAGCGGACCGCCGAAAGAAATATGCAACCCGAGACCGACGGCCTCTTCGGCATGGTTGCGGTCGGATGAGAAGCAGTGCATCACACCCCGCACACCATCAGGGAATTCCTCCCGTATCACTCGGAGGCAATCCGGGTATGCGTCACGGCAGTGAATGGCGATGGGCAGTTCCATTTCCTGCGCCAGGCGAAGCTGCCTGCGGAAATAATCATGCTGCTTCTCATGCGGCACTGTATCCCAATAGTAATCGAGTCCTATCTCACCGATAGCGACAGGCCGATGCTCCTTGAGCCACGCCACAAGCTCCGGCCAATTCTCGTCGCTGACCTCATTCAGTTCGCACGGGTGATAGCCCATGATCGGAAAGATTCGATGATCGTCCCGAACGATCTCCCAGACCGCCTCCCACGATTTGCGGCTGGTACCGACCGTCACGATCGCCTCTAGGCCCTCCTCAAACGCTCGTTGAATGACCTCATTCCGATCCTCGTCGAACCGGTCGAAATCGAGATGAGCATGAGTATCTATGAGTGTGGCCACTGGAGATTGGAGCGTGGGAGGATAGGAATGCGGGCGGTATTGTCTGCCGTTATCGCGAAGGTTCAATCGCGGGAAGAGGGCGCGGACGCATGAACTCATCGCGGACCTGCGAAACAGCCATGGATACGCGCGTGTGTTGAGTAACGGAACACGGCCTGTGGTCCGCATTCCTCATGAAGACCAGCGTCCAAGGAACTCGGGGCGGCTGGCAGCCCGGCAGATGGTCAAACTAGTAGGCCGGGACGAGGGCAATCTTACGGATTTGAATGACAATTTTCAGGGGCAAAGCCCCGGGCCGTTTGCCTAGCCCAGCCCAACGGGCTGGGTTTTCGGGCAGAGCATCCTTTAGGGGCAACGCCCCGGTCATTTGCCCCAATGAATGGCCTCCTCATAAATGGCCGGGGCGTTGCCCCTTTTCAAAACTTTGTACCATTCACCCAGCCCGTTGGGCTGGGCTAGGCAAACAGTCCGGGGCTTCGCCCCTGAAATCCGTCAAAACGACTCCGTCTTGGAGGACTAGATAGCCCCATAGCGATCGGGCTGAAGCTTGGTCTTTCTCTTCGTCTTTCTCTTCGTCTTTCTCTCTTAATCTTCGTCTTTCTCTTCGTCTTTCTCTTCGTCTTAATCTCTGTCCAGGAGCATTTTGAGAATACGACGAAGAGAAAGACGAGGAGAAAGACCGAGCCAGTCTCATGTTGCCTTGGTCTACGATGTTTTGGGCGCGGCCCTGAACAGACATGGGCTCGTTGCGTCATTCCCCGATCGGCGGGACAGGGGTGCCCCACTCACCCTCATTCAGCTTTGGTCTCTTTGCGAAGTATTCAGGAACGCTCAGATCCAGCTTGTTCAGCTTTGCCTGAGCCGCTTTGATCGGCTCCAGGTCTTGCGCGGTGCCCAGCATGAAGACCGAGATACCCCAACTGGGTACTTTTACCTTGAACAGCCCGTCCGTGTCCTTCTCACTCGTCTTCTCGTCGAGCATGGACCACACTTCGGCGCCCTCTTTTACGTAGGCGGGGTCAACCTTTACCTCGTACTCCGCTTCGGTCTTATCGTGGTTGATCACTACGACCATCAGCGTGCCATCTGGTGCCAAGCGGGGCAGGACTTCCAGGTTCATGGGCAGCCGGCCGTTCCTCGTCAGCGTCACCGGCCGGGTCACTCCGGCCTTGCGTGCCGCGTAGCCAAGGGCCTCGGAGTGAGGACGGAAAGCCTCGTAAAGCTCCGGGATCTCACTCGGGAACGGATTGCATGGCTCGGTGCCGCGGTGGGCTTCCATGCGCGATGACAGAGCGTGGATGCTCATGCCTTCTCGCGTGCCCAGCCACACGGTGCGTGTGGTCTCGATTCCGACGACCTTGTCGCCCCACCACGCGATGGGCCTGGCGTCACCGACTGGTATGGCTTCGTCGACTTCTCCCCAGGATGCGGTCGCGCCGACCTCGGTAAGTGCCTCGGAGTACCTGACCACCGGAGGCGTGCGCATGTCGAGCGGGCTCTGCTTGATGCCGAGAACTTCGGCCGGCATTTTGGCCATCGCTTCGTCGAGCGTCTTCCACACGGCCTCGTCACGCACCAGCTTTCCGTTCTTGTCGCGCAGCAGTTTCCAGGAAGGGTCGCGCATCGGCTGGCCCCCGCGCATGCCGTGATTATCCGGGATTGGCCGTCTCGGCTTTCCCTTCGGATCGAGTAGAAACTTCTGTTCGGTTCTGGCGTAGAGCTTCGCCCACGCACGGGGGTCATCGAGTTGGTGCACCATGTGGCCCTGCAGTTTGAATGGCCCGCCCCAGCGGTCGAACTGCAGCGCCCACAGGGCCTCTTCCGCGCTCTGTGTGCTGGGATAAAAACTGTTCTTGTGTTTGCGGCCGATCTTCACTCCGAAGTTCTTCTCGAGGAAATCGATGCGCTTGCCTGATGCGACGTCGAGGGAAAGGCTGTCGACATTGGCGAAGACTACTCCGCCGTTCTTGATGAACTCCGCGATGCGTGCACGAATGGCCGGCGTGCTCCATTCGCAGCCGACGACATAGAGTACTTTGTAGTCGCTCAGGTTCGTTTCACCGAATTCAATTTCTTCCTCAGTCAGCAGGTGATATGGGTACTGCAACTGCTGAAACGCGTCCGCGGTCCAGCCGAAATCCTGCTTGGCGTATTGAAAGTAGCGGTAGAAATAGCCGGTCGTATCGGGCATCAGGAGCGCGACCTGAGGCTTGACCGGTGCAGATCTCGCCAGGAAAACGGCGTAATGGGTTTTGAGGAAATTCTGCCAGTAAGCGATCTGCTTGCGTTGCTTGCGGTCTCGTCCTCGATAGCGGGGCGAATACAGCCAGTGATGCGAACCATCCACTGAATGTCCCATCATGCGCGCCATGGCCCGTTCCATATCGTGCGGGCCGTTGTACATGTCCCAGCCTTCCTGGCCGAAGTAAAACCAGACCCAGCCCATGACAGCATTCTTGTAGCGTGGCGCCAGGCGATCGGTGATGGCGTAGTTGAGGTTCATCACCGGCCCCTCTGGCCAACAGTGTTCGACATTTACTACCGGGCTGAGACGGTGGTACCAGTAAAAGCTGTTGCCGTGGCGCTGGTTCGCACCTGGCCAGATGATGAAGTGCTGCGTAAACGGATAGCAGTCAACTCGGCCCGGCGTCCCCATCCTGTTCATCGCGCGGGAGGCCTCATCGTTGATGCGTCTGAAGAATTCGAACGTGAAGTAGCGATGGAAATCCACCAACAGTTTGTAGCGAGCGGGCTCGCGATACATAACCGTGTCAACTTCAGGCATCTTCGAAAACGTTTGACCGGCGCTGCTCCAGGCAGGAAGCGTCCAGTCGAGAGAAAGGTTCACAGGCACCACCTCATCCCATGTTTTGAGTTTCTCGCCGGTAAACGCGTTATAGGTGCGGCCATCCTTGTTGGTGTCGCTTGCAGGGCCGTTGTCCTGAAACCAGACCTCCTTGAGGAATTTGCGGAACTCCGCACGCATAGCTCCGCGGTAATCCATCTGCGCCCGGGTACGCAGTCCCACCTCGTCCCAACTGCAGGTGATGAAGGTGTCACCGACCTGAAACATATCCAGTTTGCCGGAATGGTGGCCGAAGTTTGCCAGCAGATCTACCCCGGCCTGGAAGTTTTCGGGATGGAAGAAGCTGCCGCAGGCTTCGCGTTGGCGGCGCCCCTCTTTCTTCCCATCGTATTGCAGAGGGGGAGTGCCGTTGGCGCCCCACAGGGTCTGGTCAATCGCGCCCAGCATGCCGATCTTTTTCAGAAAGCGTCCAGCTCGATAGGTCCACACGTTGCCCTTGTACGCGCAGTTGTAGCCCATCCGCCGCCAGTCCTCGATACACGCCTTTTCGAACTCGACGTTGATGGGTCGCGGGTCTTTTGCCGGGTCATAGATGCCGATCACACGTTTCCAGTCCCAATAGCCTTTTGCCTGGTCGGGATGCGTTTTCGAAAAGCTGTTGAGCTTGCCGACGAATGCCCTGCCATCGGGGCCGAAGGGTCCGTTGTAAGGCGTGATTGGCGGTGCCGGAAGCTTCTTCCACTCCTCGTATAGTTTTGCTCGATGTGCTGGTATCACAGGATCCCTGGCAAAGGTGAAATTGCCGAGAGCCGCGATTAGAAGCATGAGGCTGTATTTGGTTTCCATGGTTCCCACTGTAATTGGTCTGAACACGGTATCCTGTTCTTTCAGAATCGAAGCACACTTCGAGGAGAAGAATTACTCAAATCCAATTGCGACGGCAAGTGTTTGGTCCCAGAACAAGCGCGCTTACCGAGTCTTTTACGCCGAAGGCGTTAAACAACGTAGCCCAGGGCAAGCGCAGCGCCGCCCTGGGTATAAATGCCACCTCCGACCTATGCCAACAGCGCAAACTCCGGCCAACCTGGAATCGCCTCAAACACGCATGTGTGCGTGCTTGAGGCGATTCCAGGTTGGCCGGAGTTTGCGCTGTTGGCATTCACATTTGCGTGTGACTGTTCCCAGGGCGTCGTTCGCTTCGCTCACTTTGCCCTGGGCTACGTTGTTTAACGCCTTCGGCGTAGAGAGTTGTTTCACGGGCAGGCCCCGTGGAGGCGGGGAAACCCATCCGTAACAGATCCTGTTCAGTGCCACCTGCTCAGTAAATCGTTGGGGACAACTCTCTACCTCTTCCGCTTCGCATCCAAAAGAGCTTCCAGACTCAACGTATTTAACACGTCAGCCGGGCCGATCCATCCACGCCGGGCCGTCCAGACACCGAATCTCATGTTGTAGAGCTCTCGCAGAAAATGTGCGTCCGTGTTGATGACCAGCCTGCCGCCGAGCTCGCGCACCTGCCTCGCCTGCACATCCTTAAGATCGAGCCTGGCCGGATTGGCATTGATCTCCATACAGACACCCGCGTCACGGGCGGCCTCGAATACTCTGACCGTGTCGAATGAATAACCCTCGCGTTCCAGAATCAGCCGTGCCGTCGGATGTGCGATCGCACACACGTTTGGATTCTCGATGGCGCGCAAGAGGCGAGTCGTCATTTCCTCTGAGGATATCTGCATGTGTGAATGAACGGACGCGATGACCCATTCGCATTCCGCAAGGATGCCGTCATCAAGGTCAAGGCTGCCGTCCCGAAGGATGTCGACCTCGATTGCACGAAGGATGCGGATATCGACTTCATCGTTCACCTTGTCGATCTCCTGAAACTGCGCGGCGAGCCGTTGCGC
>Ga0187827_10004376_pt1 | contig 17419 bp, 16 predicted proteins | sample ETNtaG_39_FD_167969 | JGI IMG/M metagenome (GOLD analysis project Ga0187827, IMG submission 167969) | Marine microbial and viral communities from oxygen minimum zone, Eastern Pacific Ocean - ETNP2014_SV_150_PacBio MetaG (Illumina Assembly) | ecosystem: Environmental > Aquatic > Marine > Hypoxic...
TATCTTGCAAAAAAATTCAAAATCTTTTATAATAGGTATAGACAGTAATAAAGATGCAATTAATTTTGCAAAGCTTATTTCTAAATCAAAAGGAATTAAAAATTGTAATTTTTACTATTCAAATATTTTGAATTTTAAAAAAAAAATTAAAATCGATATTGTTTTATCATTCCATTTTTTGTCATTCACAACTGTAGTTTATGAAAAATTTTTAAAAAAATTCTGTGACCTTAAAGTTTCATCAATGGCTCATAGTTCATTATTTTTTGAAGGATTCACAGAAGCAAAAATAGATGTAAATGATTTTTCAAAAAGTGAATTAGATTTTAGTCCTTATAACATAATTAGTATTCCTAAAGTAAAAAAGTTTCTAAAAAATTATAAATATAAATTTTTTGATTTTTTAATGATGCAACTTGATAGAAATTTGAAAAAACCTAAACATAGAGGAATGGGAAGCTATACAAAAAAAGATTCGAACGGCAAAAACTACATAATGTCCGGGCCTCTTTATTTGCCTCACGGTTACTTTTATTGTTCAAAATGGAAATAAAATTTTTATATGTTTTAATTTTTTTAAGTTTGTATCTTGGATACAGTGTTTTTATAAGTTACAGAGAAAGTAAAATTTATTCATCAACTGTAAAATTTAAAAATTCTTCAAAAATAAATGAAATACTATTTATTTTTACTGCTGCAGCATTTTCATTCTGTGGATGGTTATTTATAGTTCACCCCGCATTAATATTCAGAGATGGATTTTCATATTCATATTTAGGTCTAATAGCAATTTTAATACCTTTATCTGGAATTTTATTTTTGAAAAAACTTTGGATCATTAGAAAAGTTTATAAACTAGAAAGTTTAGAACAAATTTTAAACTATTATTTTAAAAGTAAAAATATTAAATTTTTATGCACAATAATCTCTTTTTTCTTTTGTGTCCCTTTTTTAGGGGTGAGCATACTTGTTTCTGGAAAAATATTCGACTATCTAACAAATGGTGAAATAGATTTTTACTTAGGTTGCTTAGTTTCTACATTTATTTTGTATTATTATTTATATTTTGAGAGAAACAGATCTATTTCAATTATTAGTGTACTTCAATTTTTTTTATTCATTTTAGGTATTTCAATTTTAGGATTTTATATTTTAAATCAAATTGGAGGCATAACTGAATTCAGTAATCTTCTTAAAAAACTGTCGTTGATTGATAATCTTAGGTGGGACTCCTCTAAACAAGAAACGGCTTCACCATTGTTTGTAGTTCCTGAACTTTTTAGAATGGGTAGTAGTCTACATAATTCATATCCACAAGGAGGAATATGGACTGTAAGTATGATATTTTCTTCAAGTATTGTTTTTCTAGGTATTCAAACATCTCCTTCTTTTACAATGTTTGCAATAAATAAAGGTAACCCAAACTTATTTGCACGATATCAACTGTATGTATCTGGAATTATTCTTGGATTTATAATTTTAGTATTGCCAGTTATAATTGGTTTCGGATCACACTTTTTAGGAGCAAACCATATTATAAATTCTCAAAAATTAAATATTTCTAATCTATTACCTGAAAGCTTAAGCTTAGTAGGGGAAGGAAATTTAATATTAGAAATTGTTAAATCAATAAGCTTAGATTTTTCATTAGGTTTAGGTTTTTTTTTATTGTGTCTTATTGCATCAATTCATTCTACATCTGCTTTATTCATAAATTTTTCAATAAAAAGTTTTTTGAATGGTTTTAACAGTACAAATAGTAACGAAAAAAAAAGAAGCTTAACTTATAAATTTATCCTTACTTTGATTTTCATTTTTACATTAATTTTGATTATTTTTTTTGAGAATTTTCTTTTATCTATTGGTTCTATTGCCATGAGTTTAAGTTTGCAGCTATTGGTAGCGCTTTTGTCAATTTGCTATTTTCCATTTATGAACAAGAAGGGAGTAATAATTGGTGCTATTGTAGGAATGATTGTAGTAGTATTGACTGAACAAATTACCGTAATGCTTTTAGGAGAATATTTGCCTTGGGGAAAATGGCCACTATATATCTCATCAGGACTTTGGGGGCTAATGTTTAATATAATATTTTCAATATTTTTTTCATTAATATTTCAGAACAAAATTGATAAAGAATTTAGAATTAATTTTCATAAAAAAATAAATGAATTTGATGGAAATACAGAAAAAAATAACCTAATAAATCTTATAATTGCACTTTGTCTAATTTTTGTGTGGATGTTTTTTTCTCTAGGACCTTTAAATTTATTTGGAAACGCTATATTTGGTAATCCAAAAGTCATTGAAAGTTGGATTTTTGGATTTCCATCTATTTGGTTGTGGCAATTTTTATCTTGGTTTTTTGGTGTTATAATAATTTGGATAATTGCCTATAAATTAAAATTTTCTGTAATTAAAAATAATTATGATTCTTTTGGAAGATAATAAAAAAATTAGCTTTTTGATATTTTTAATATTTTTTTTATTTTTATGTTTAACTTTTTTAATAATAAAAAAACAAACTAAAATTTATGAATTTAATGAAAATCAAACATGTATTAATTGTGATTTTAGAGAAATGAGTTTAAAGAAATTAGATTTGCGTAATTCTTTTATTAAAAACTCAAATTTTGAAGGTTCCAACTTATCAGGTACTGATCTAAGTAATTCAAAATTGTTAAATTCAAATTTTAAAAAAACAGATTTAACTGGTGCTGATATAAGTAATTCGATCTTAATAAATGTGACATTTGATAAATCTATTTTAAAAGGCATCAATTTAAATAATTCAGTTATTGAAAATTCCTCAGTAAAAGATGTTGATATGTCAGGGATAAGTTTAATTGATATGAATTTAAGCGATTTCTTCCTCAACTCAGGGATTACAAGATCATTTAATTTGGAAAAAACTGGAATAAAAAGAGGAACTACTCTTAGAAGCACAATGAGAAAAATTGATGTTAAAAACTCGAATTTTCTTGGATCAAATTTAAGTGGTGTTGATTTGAGTTATTCCAGTTTTTTAAATAGCAACCTTAGTAATGTGAATTTATCATATGCTGAATTTGATGATAGTGTGCTTAAAAAAATTAAACTTATTAATTCTAATTTAAAGGGAACAAATTTTGATAACACAGAATTAATTGATATTGATTATAAAGTCGAAAAGTAAAACAAAAAATAGAATAGCGATCTAATGTAGTTTCAATATTTATTGTATAATACAGGTATTTGTTATATTAGATTGCAAGAAATAATTATTAATTATGAAAAATCAAGATTATAAGTTTTTTTTGAATGAAACAATTCAGGTAGATATTATATCATTTATTATTAGCTTGATTACTGTTGCTGTATTATCTGCTTTTATTCAAATATTTTATATTAAATTTTCAACATCACTATCCAACCGACATGATTTTTCAAAAAACTTTGTTGTTCTTGGAATTGCCACATGCATTGTTATTATGATTGTTAAAAACTCTTTAGCTTTATCACTAGGACTTGTAGGAGCACTCTCTATTGTAAGATTTAGAGCAGCAATTAAAGAACCAGAAGAACTTGTTTTTTTATTCCTAATTATTGCAGCTGGTTTAGGAGCTGGCTCAGGTCAAATTCAAATTACAACAATAGGAGTTATATTTTCTCTATTTATCATTTTTGTGTACTCGAAATTTTTTAGAAAATCTAATTTAGAAAATAGTGAAACATTAAATCTGTCTGTAAGTAAAAATAATTTTATTAAAGATGAACAAATAGAAAAAATGATAAATAATTTGAAGAAAGTTACAGATCAAATTGATTTTGTTTCTATGTCGAGGAAAAAAGATTCTACCAATATAAATCTTGAAATTAAAATTAAAAACTTTGAAAAATTAATTCAAATTACTAATAATATTGAAAAAGATATAGAGGACTCAAAAGTTATAGTTGCCAGAAATAACGACTTGGCTTTATGATAATATTAAAAAAGGAACTTAAGAAAAAAAAAACTTCTTTTTTTCATAAGTTTCTAATTTTTTATTTTATCTCATCATTAGTAATTATTTCCGTTTTTTTTTCATTTTTATTTACTTCAACAGCTTTCAAAAAAAAAGCTTCGTATTATTTGGATTTGGTATCTCAAGCTGGGAGGATTGAATATATATATATTTTTAATATTGGATTTAAGGTAGTAAAAAATTATTTTTCAAACTTAGACAATATAAATTTAGAAATTCAATTTGATGATGTTTTAAAAATTGAAGAGCATAGAGAAAAGTCAATTAAACTTAAGACATTAGGAGACAGTGATTTAATCCCAGAAGTAAATTCAAAATTAATTTATAATAATAAAAGAATTGACTCATCTATCAGACTTAAGGGTGAAAGAATGATTCACTTTCAAGATAAAAAAAATTCATCTTATCGAGTAAAGCTTAATAAAGATAATTATATTTATGGAATAAAAAAATTTTCATTGCAAAAACCTAGAGTTAGAAATTATATTTATGAATGGATTTATTATGAAGTGGTTGGAGACTTAAATCTCATAAAACCCATATATAATTTTATAAACTTAGAAATAAATGGATCAAGTCAAGGTCTATACGTATTAGAAGAAGCTTTTGGAAAAGAGCTTATAGAAAGAAATAATAGAAGAAATGGTCCTATTTTTGGTTTTAACGATGATATGGTAAATTATTCGACTAATTTTAAAATAAACTTAGATGATCCAGTTTTAGAAGTTTATAATAAAAATTATTGGTTAAATTCAGAAAATATAAATCTAGTAACTTCAGCATCAAATAAATTTAGAGATTTCATTAATGGAAAAAGAAAACTAGAGGATACATTTGACATAAATAAGTTTGCCTCACTATTTGCTATTATTGATTTAAATTATACTTACCACACTCTTAGCCCAGGAGCTTTAAAACTATACTATAATCCAATCAATGGTCTTTTCGAACCAATAGCCAATGATGGTCAAAGATCTCATCCAAATTTTTATGATTTTAATAATAGGTTTAATGATAACTTATTAATAGAATATGAGAATATTTGGTGGGTTAAAAAGTTTTTTTTTAAAAATGAAAATGAATTGAATAGAAACTTTTATAATTTATATCTAGAAAATCTAAGCAAAATAAGTTCTGAAAGTTATATAAATAAATTTATTAAAAAAAGAAAAAAAAATATAGAAAAGTTTAATTCAAAAATATATTCAGACTTTTTTTTCTTTGCTAATGGATTTGATTTTGGCCCTGGTTTATATTATTTCAAATATGATGATTTGCTTCACAGATCTAAAGTAATATCTAACAAAATTAATGTGTTAAAAAGCAAAGTTCAAGTAATTGACAATGGCAAAAATTATGTTTTTAAAATTTTTTTCAATGAATGTTTAAAATGCGAACCTTACAGAACATATACAAATTTTGAAATTAAGGAAATTATTTGTAGTAAGGATTCTAGCAACATTGAGATTTCAAAATATCAAATAAATAAAAGTTTGAATATAACCAAGCCTACTAAATTAAATTATCCTAAAGTTAATAACTTAAAAAATTGTAACTCTTTTGTAATTCATGATTATGTAAATAAACAAAACTTCAGTATTGAAATTGATAAAACAAATTCATTTTTTTCCAGCAATGATATTTATAATTCTGTAAATTATTTGAAATATTTTAATTTAGACAATAGAAATTTACTTTTAAAAGAAAACAATATTTTGATTAAAGAAAATTTGTTTATTCCTAAAAATTATAAAGTAATTTTAAAACCTAATCAAAAAATTCAACTTTTAAATAATGCTTTTATATTTTCTAGATCACCTTGGATAGCAAAAGGAAAAAATAATGAAAATATTGAAATCTCTGGAACTAAAGAAAATTTCGGAGGAGGGTTAATTATTTCAGATACTGAGGAAAAGTCAGTTTTTAATTATGTAAATTTTAAATATTTAACAGGAATGAAACCAGAGTTTAAAAATATCAATGGTAAAATTTTAACAACAATAACACAACAAAATCAAAAAAAATTAAATTCTTATAAAGAACAAGTTAGTTTAAAAAAAAAATTTAATAATCAAGGATATATAATTTTAGGATCAATCAATTTTAATAATACAAATGTGGAACTAAAAAATCTTAATTTTGAAAAAATATCATCAGAAGATGCACTTAATATTATAGGATCAAATTTTATTATAGAAAATTTATCATTTAAAGAAAATAAATCTGACGCAATAGATATTGATTTTGGAAGTGGAAAAATTAATAATTTACTATTTGAGGATATAGGTAATGATGGGATAGATTTTTCCGGTTCAAAAGCAGTTCTTGAAAATATAAAATTTAAAAGTATTGGTGATAAATCAATAAGTGTTGGTGAAAAATCAAATATTTTAATTAAAAATCTATCTGCATTAAATTCGTTTGTTGGGATAGCGTGCAAAGATGGCTCAAATGTAGAAGTTGAAAATATAAACTTTTATGATGTTAATATAGCGTTTGCTGCATATAATAAAAAACCTGCATACAAATATGGAAATATTTTACTTAAAACAAAACCTAATGTAATAAATTTTAAAAAAAAATGGATTTCAGATAAAAATTCAAAAATAATTTTTGAAGATAAAGATAATAGTCAAAAATTTAAAAATAAGAATATATTATCAATTATTTATGAAAAAGATTTGGCACTTTTTAAAAGTTAAAATTTTACGAAAAAATAATGATTAAAATTAAGCTATGACTGGAATTACAAAAGAGCAAAAAATTAGAAGATATGAGAGAAAATGGTATATAAAAAAAATCTCCAAGGCAGAATTGAATCTTATTTTAAGTAGATCTAATTTCTTTTTTTCAGAACAGCATCCCCCAAGAAGAGTTAATTCAATTTATTTTGATAATATAAAATATTCATCTGTGAAAGATAATCTTGATGGAATAAACGTTAAACAAAAAATAAGAGTTAGATGGTATGATACAGAGGATTATATAAAAAATGCTAAAATCGAAATTAAAAAAAAAAATGGTTTTCAAAATACTAAAATTATAAAAAATATTGGTGAAATAGATAACTTAATTCCAAAAAAGAATGATGATTTAGAAAAAATAAAAAATGCAGTTAATAAAAAATTAAACTTTAATGAAAGCTTAAAGCCAACGGCAATGACAAACTATGACAGAGAATACTTTATTTCAAATGATAATTTGATAAGAGCAACAATAGATTTCAATATGCAAAATTCTTTATTATTGGAAAATAAAGATCAGAATATCCATAAAAATTACTTTCATTTAATCTTAGAATTAAAATATGATGTTGATCTAGATGACCATGTCAGAAAAAATATGAATAATTCTTTTAGATTATCAAAAAACTCAAAATACGTTAATTCATTTTTTATGAATTTTTCTTATCTATCTTAAATTTTAAAAAAAATTATTTTACTTTTCTAAGTAAAGTTAAATTTTTCCAAGCTTTTTTAAAACAATCAATAACAAGTTTTACATCTTTATTACTATATTCATGTACACAAAGTTCCAAGATAATTATTTTTTTTTTATTTATTGATTCAGCAGTGGGGCAAATACCTTTATTGTATTTTACATTTCTCTTTACAAAATTATATTTCCATGGAAATCCTTTAGTTCCATAGGCATATTTTTTTTGGAAAATTGGAGGTAAATGCAAGGGATTCTTTTGGTAGAAAGGTAATGACCAATACCAATAGATACAGTGGCACCTTCATTTGAAGCTATAACGTGTTGTCTTTTATTCTTTGGTTGCAGATAAATAGATAATTCTTTTAAAACACTATCAGGAACACCAGTGAAAAAATTGCTATTATTTTTTTTTAATATATTTATTAAAGATTTTATTTTAATCAATTTTTTCATTAATATCTTTATAATTTTTAGTTATAATCTCATCAACTAAAGTTTTCATTCTTTTTTTGAATTACCAAGATAATCCATTTTATTTAATAGTATTTTTAATCTTATCTTGCGTATACTTTAATTGCTTAACTGTTTCTAATACTTCTTCTGAACTTTTTGCTATTAAGCCAATTTTTTGCCTATCATTAAAGTAATCAAGTTTTAAATAAAACAAATGCATAATTAAGGTTGTTTATACAATATATAACAATCAGAATAGTCATAGGTAAGGCAATATCCCACTCTTTAAAACTTGAAATTTATTATATTATTTAATAAAGTTGTTCAATTATTGAACAATATATATAAGTATGAATAATGATCCAGACCATTTTGAAGTATTAAGAAAAATTAATAATTTTGATAAAGCAACTCAAAGATGGCTAGCTAATGAGCTTGGATTTAGTTTGGGTAAACTTAATTATTGTATTAAAGCTCTAAAAGATAAAGGTTTTATTAAAATATCTAACTTTAAAAAAAACCCGAATAAACTTAAGTATGCATATATTTTAACTCCAAGAGGAATAACTCAAAAAACTAAAATGACACTGTCTTTTATGAAAAGAAAAATTAAAGAATATGATGAGTTAAAAAAAGAGCTTAAAAGATCTGAAAAAACTAAATAAAATTTATTAAATTTTAAAATATGAGTTTATTTAGCAATTTAGAAAAATTTTCTTCTAACACCTGTGTAATTGATGATGAACTTATTGAGTATGATTATAAAGATTTATTACTAAACGTAAAAAAATTGTCAAGATATCTTAAAAAAAGATCTGTAGTTTTTTTAATTTGTAAAAATAATTATGAATTTATAATTAGCTATGTAAGCTTGATAAGATCAAAAGCCGTAGGAATTGGAGTAGCTATAGCCGCTAAAAAATGAAAAAAAATAAAAACTCTAAAATTTTTTTAAATAAAGCTGAAAAAATTATTCCTGGTGTATCAGGATTATTGGGTAAAAGGCCAGATATGTATTTAAAAGATGGTAATTGGCCTACTTATTATTCTAGGGCCAAGGGGGTAAATATTTGGGGATTAGATAATAAAAAATATTATGACTTTAGCATGTTCAGTGCCGGAACATCTGTTTTAGGGTATGCAGATAATGATGTAAATAAAGCTTCAATTGATGCAATTAAATCAGGATCAATTTCTACATTGAATCCCCCAGAAGATGTTGAGCTAGCAGAATTACTTATTAAGGAACATAAATGGGCAGGAGGAGTAAGATTTGCAAGATCTGGAGGAGAAACCATGTCAATAGCAATTCGTTTAGCGAGAGCTTTTACAAAAAAAGATAATATACTTTTTTGTGGATATCACGGTTGGCATGATTGGTATTTAGCAGCAAATCATAAATCAAAGAAAAATTTAGATTTTCAATTGTTGCCAGGATTAAAACCATTAGGAGTTCCAAAAGGATTAAGTGGAACAATTATTCCTTTTAGATTTAATAATTGGGAAGATTTTGAAAAAATAATAAAAAAAAATATTAAAAATTCTGCTGCAATAGTAATTGAACCATGTAGAGAAGGTTTTCCTGATAGAAAATATTTATTAGAACTAAAAAAAATTGCTAAAATGAATAAATCTATTTTAATATTTGATGAAATTACATCGGGTTGGAGGTTAAATTCAGGTGGCGCACATAAGATTATAAAAGTAGATCCCGACATGGTGATCTATGGAAAAACAATTGCAAATGGAGTTCCAATGAGTGCGATTGTGGGAAAAAAAAAAATTATGGCATGTGTATTAAAAACTTTTGTTAGTAGTGTGTTCTGGACTGAAAAAATTGGACCAGCGTCTGCCTTGGCTTTTATGAAAAAACATAAAAAATTAAATATTGGAAAAAAATTAACATTAATAGGAAAAAGAATAAAAAAAATATGGAAAGTGGCTGCAAAGGCAAACAATCTAGATATTGAGATCTCAGGTATAGATCCATTGGCTAGTTTTAAAATAAAATGTGAAAATTGGCCAGCTACCATTACATACTTTATTCAGGAAATGCTTAAATATAATATACTGACAACTGACAAGTGTTATGCCAATTATAAACACGATAATGCAGCCTTAAAAATTTATGAAAAAGCTTGTTTTAAAGTTTTTAAAAAAATTTCCAATATCCAAAAAAATGGAAAAATCTTAGAAAAATTAGAAGGCCCTATAAAAGAAATGGGATTTAATAGGTTAACAAAATCATAATATGATTAAAAAAAAAAGAGTCTTAAAAATAGGAAATAGAATAATAAGTGAATTTAACAAACCATTAATAATACCTGAGTTAGGCATAAATCATAATGGATCAATTGAAACTGCATTTAAAATTGTTGATGCAGCAAAGCGCTCTGGGGCAGAAATAGTAAAACATCAAACACATATTCCTTATGACGAAATGTCTGAAGAAGCAAAAAAAATAAAGCCAGGAAATTCCAATAAAAATATCTATGATATAATTAAAAGTTCAAGTCTAAGCGAAGAAGATGAGTACAAGCTGTTTAAGTATATTAATAAAAAAAAAATGATATTCTTAAGCACCCCTTTTAGCAGGATGGCAGTTGATAGATTGATTAGGTTTGGTGTTAAGGTTTTTAAAATTGGATCAGGAGAAATGAATAACTATCCTCTAATGGATTATATTGTAAAATTTAAAAAACCATTAATAGTCAGTACTGGAATGCATTCATTAAAAAACGTTAAAAAATGTGTAAATTTTTTAAAGAGAAAAAAAAGTAAATTTGCATTAATGCACACTACAAATTTATACCCAACTCCAAATAAGTTAGTTAGACTCAATAGTATTAGTGAGTTGATAAAAACTTTTCCAAACCAAGTTATAGGTCTTTCAGATCATACTGAAACAAATCATTCTTCTTTTGGTGCAATAGCCTTAGGAGCATGCATTATAGAAAAACATTTTGTAGATAAAAAAACAAGAACTGGTCCCGATATAAGCTCATCAGTTGATGAAAAAGAATTAAAAGACTTAATTAAGGGTTGTAATATTATTTACTTACAAAGAGGTGGAAAAAAAAATTTATTAAAAGAAGAGCAGGTTACAAGAAATTTTGCTTTTGCATCAGTTGTATCAATTCAAGATATCCCAAAAGGGGAAAAATTTTCTAAAAATAATATTTGGGTAAAAAGGCCTGGCACTGGACACTTTACAGCAAAAGATTATGATTATTTGATAGAAAAAAAAGCTCGTAGAAATATTAAAAAAAATTACCAGATTAAAAAAAATGACATTTCCTAAAAAAAAAATTATTTTTGTAACATCTACTAGGGCTGATTTTGGTAAGCTAAAGTCATTAATAAATATTGTTAAAAATAGAAAAGAATTTTCAGTACATATTGTAATAACAGGAATGCATGTTATTCCAAAGTTTGGAAATACTTACAAAGAAATTCAAAAAACTTTTAAGACAAATATTATTAAATTTAAAAATCAGTCATTAAACGACAGATTAGAAATTATATTGACAAAAACTTCTGAAAAATTTTCTAGAATAGTGAAAAAAATTAACCCAGATTTAATTATTATTCATGGTGATAGAGTTGAAGCTTTGTCAGCGGCATTAGTTGGATCCTTAAACCATATACTTACAGCACATATTGAAGGAGGTGAGGTATCAGGCACAATAGATGATACAATAAGACATGCTGTTACAAAACTAAGTCATGTCCATTTTGTAGGGTCAGTTATTGCGAAGAAAAGAGTAAATAGAATGGGTGAAATAAATAAAAATATTTTTAATATAGGATCTCCCGATATAGATGTAATAATTAATAAAAAGTTACCAGATATCATAAATGTTAAAAGAAGATATGGAATAAAATATAATGATTATGCTATTTTCTTATGGCATCCAGTAACGTCAAAAATAGAAACGTTAAAAGAAGATACAAATAAAATTTTAAAATTTATTAAAACATTAAATAAAAATTTTATAATTATATACCCAAATAATGACCCGGGAAGTAATTTAATAATAGATTGTTATAAAAAGATTAATAATAAAAAATTTAAAATTTTGAGAAACATGAGATTTGAGTATTTTTTAAGCTTACTAAAAAAAGCAAAATATATTTTAGGTAATTCAAGCTCTGCAATCTATGAGGCGCCCATGCTTGAAACTCCTGCAATAAATATCGGTAATAGACAATATAAAAGAATTAAAACCAATATAATTAAAAATATTGATATTGAAGATTTGAATGATAAGACAATTAATAATTTTGTTAAAAATTATAAACCAATAAAAGAAAATTTATATGGATATGGAAATAGTGATAAAAAATTTTTAAAAATTCTACTAAAGAAAAATTTTTGGAATATAGCTAAACAAAAATTCTTTTCAGATTTGTCTTAATTAAAATAATCGTTAATTTTTTTACTTTTTGTTCTAAATTTATTAAAATTGATTGTATGTCTATTTTTTAATAAAATTTGATTTTCAAACATTTTTTTAAATGGATCATTTTCAAAATTAAACTTGTTGTTTTTTTTTATCAATCTACTCCAAAAATCTTCCTCATACTTTAGGTTCATTCGTGATTCAAATTGAGGCAAATTATCTGGTAAAAAATTTGAATATGTTAAAGACAAAATATATTGAGCATATAAAATAATTTTAGCTTTATTTATTTGTTTGTTAGATGGTTTTTTAATCATATGAATCTTTTTCAATAAACTCTTATATTCGAAAATATTTTTTGGTGTATTAGAAAATCCAAAATGTGAGTAATAAGATCTTTCAGAAATAATTGAAGGTATTCCAAAAGATTGATATTCTAAGCCAGCAGTACCGTTTAGAGTTAAACAAACATCGGTTAATTTTTTTATTGATGCTGGATCAATGTTAATAGGACATTCCTTTATATGTGAATTTTTTTTTAATATTTGACTCAATATTAAAGGGTAGTCAGATCTTGTATTATATCTAATTTCTTGAGGATGTTCTTTCACAAGCCAATTTACGTTTTTAAAATTTTGAATAATCTTCAATGTTTGTATAATCCATGAATAATTATCTAAGAACAGATTTCTTCTTCCATTTTGATAAACACCATCAATCATGTAAGGTAAAAATATAGTTGCTATTTTTTTATTTTTGTCCCAGCTAAAGTTTTTACATAAATCAATTTTTGAAATTTTTTTTAAATTTGAAATTTTTAATACTTTTTTTGATGAGAAAATTTTAGATTCCTCTAAACCATCGGCTTTGTTCTTCCAAATTGACAAAACATTTTTTTTATTTGAGACATAACCGGCCCAAGTTCTTCCATAAAATTTATTTTTAATTTGAAATTTAAACCATTTGTTAATTGATTTAATTGCAACATTTTTTTTGTTTTTATACAGAATAGATAAAAATTTTTTTGAGAATTTAATTTTTGCTTCGTGACGTTGATTAAAATGACTGTAAATTCTCACAGTTATTTTATCTGTGCCATTTCTTGCATATATACTTATTTTTTTTAGTAGACTTTTTTGAAAGAAGATATTTAAGGGAATAAACTGTTTTTCAGCCTGAACTATTTTTGTAATCTTTGTATCTTTAACTAATTGGTCAAAATAATCAGAGGCATGTAAAGCTTGTGAAAAAAATAATATTAATTTTATATTAATCTTTTTTGCCGAAGGAATTCTCGTATACCTTATCCATGTATCATAGGTTAATAGACCTATTTCAATTTTATTAATTTTAAAATTGTATAGATCTTTTACATTTTTAATATTTCTTAATATTTTTAAAGATTTAATAATGTATTTTAATCTAGTAAAGAATCCACCAAACTTGTATATATAAAATTTTTCAATACCAAAGCTTTTAAATAATAACTGACCCTTAATATCGCCCGCTCTTAAAAGACCTATACACTTGGAATCAGTTAATATTTCAAGGTGCTTTCCTATTAGCATATTGTTAATTGCGCATGATTGTTGATTTATTAAACTTTCAACAAGAATTTTAGATTTATTATTTTTAGATTTATTATCTAATTTTTTCCATTTTATTTTGTTTAAATATAAAAATTTCTTAAATTTTTTTGATTTTATGGGATTAATATTATTATTAAAAATATAAAATAAATATTTAATTAGATTAACATTTAAAAACAAATAATAAACATAACTAATATTTTTTTTTAAATTGTTAATTTCACAAGCAATTACACAAATGAAAAATTTTAAAATATAAAGGGATATGTTCATATAATTTTTAAATTTACTTAAATATATAAATTTTTAATTCTAGTATTAATTAATCATGGGAGAGATAATTTAACATCAATTTATTATAATTTGTTCAATAATTGAACAATTTAGTGATTTTAAATTTATTTACAAGTATTTTAACAGATGTATATTTTAGAAACTTAACCATTTAAAAATATTGTTTTTTTAAGGTTTATTTGCATGTTTGAAAAATTAAAACAATTAACTACTAAAAATGACAAATTTAACTTGATGTTATTATTTCTAACACTTTTGGTTGCCGCATTAATTGAAATGGTTGGTATTGGTTCGATACCTATATTTGCAATGATTATAGTTAAGCCAGAAGGTATAATTAATAATTTACCAAATTTTTTAAATCTTCAATTCATTGAAAATTTTGATAAAAAAACTCTTACATTTTACGCGGCAGTATTATTATTTTTGATTTTTTTAACAAAAAATTTTTATTTAGGATTTGTAAATTATTTTAATAATTTAGTAGTTAAAAAAATAAGAGTTAATATTTATTATAGTTTGTTTGAATCTTATATTAAATCTAGTTACGAATTTCACATAAATAAAAATCCATCACAATTAATTAGAAATATAACTTCTGGAGTTACGAAAGCTGTATATTATATAATGGGCATTATAATACTTATTAAAGAGTCATTAATTATGATTATGATTTTTATAATGTTAGTTTTAGTTGATCCTCAAATATCTTTATTAATTTTTACTTTATTGGGCATTGTTTCTACGATATTTTTTTTTCTATCAAGAAGAGGCTCAAAAAAAAGAGGAGCAAGAATTCAGGAATATTGGGGTAGACAAATTAGAGCACTTAATCATGCACTGGGATCAATAAAAGAAACAAAAATCTTAAATAAAGAAAAATTTATGTTTAATTTATTTAAAATAAATACAGACATAATAGAAGAGGATACTTTTTATCAAGGTTTTATTGTTGCATTGCCGAGATTATTTTTAGAACTTATGGCTATTTTAACAGTTGTAATTATTTCGGTATCATTTGTTTTTTTTGAAAAACCATTTGAAAATTTTATACCATTAATAGCTTTAGTAACAGTTTCATCAGTAAGATTAATACCCTCTTTTAATGCAATTTCATCTTCTATATCTACTATCAAATATCAATCAGCTTCATTTCAATTAATAGCAGATGAGATATTAAATATGAGAAACCAAAATTTAATTCAAAAAAAGTTTGTAATTCATAATAATGAAAAAAAAAAAATTACATTTAATAATTTATTGGAAATCAAAAACTTAGTTTATTATTATCCAGGAACCAAAAAAAAAGTTATCGATAAAGCTTTCTTCACAATAAATTATGGAGATATTGTTGGTATCTCAGGATCATCCGGATCAGGTAAAAGCACACTTATTGATTTAATAACTGGATTGTTGAAACCATCAGAGGGCAAAATTTTAGTTGATAGACTTAACATAAATGAGTCTCTAAATAACTGGCAGAAACAGATTGGATACGTGCCCCAAGATATTTATCTTTTAGATGATACGATTAAAGCAAACATATCTTTTGGGGTAAACGAAAGTGAATTTAATGAAGAAAGTTTTTCTAAAGCTATAGAATTAGCACAATTAAAAAATTATATAAAATCTCTTCCAAATAAAGAAGATACTCATGTCGGCGATAGAGGAATAAGGCTATCAGGAGGTCAAAAGCAAAGAATAGGAATAGCAAGATCCCTATATTTTGAACCAAATATTTTAATTTTTGATGAACCAACCAGTGCTCTTGATGTTGAAAATGAAAAAAAAATTATAGATGATTTATACAAACTAAGCGAAAAATTAACCATAATTATAGTCTCACATAGGCTCTCTGTTTTTCAAAAGTGTAAAAAAATATTACACTTAGAAAATGGAAAAGTTGAAGAAATAATCAATCAAAATATATAATGAAAAATTATCTTTTTTAAAATGTTTTTTGGAATAATCATTCAAGCTAGAACAGGATCAAAAAGATTTCCTGCAAAAGTTTTACATAAAATAGATCACAGATCGGTACTCGAGCATTTGATTGATAGTTTGTAAAAAAAATTTTTTCAAATAAAAAAATTATTGTTGTCACAACTAATCTAAAAAGAGATGACAGAATTAAATTTATTGTACACAACCCCGATTTTATCTAAACTAATAATAACTCATTTTTTTTCTTAACATAGGGTTTACAAAAGTTTTTTAAAATCAATAATTTATTTATGAGGTAAATTACATTTTACATTATTACTTAGGAATGTGTTTATATAATTATCAAATTTACTTAAATATATAAATTATTAATTCTAGTATTAATTAATTATGAGAGAGATAATCCACCATCAACTATTATATTTTGACCAGTTGTATAATCGGAAAAATCACTAGCCAAATAAATTATTGCTGTGTGTAAATCTTCAACTTTTCCCATTCTATTTTTTGGTACTCTTTTTATATAATTTTTAATAAATTTTTTTGACTGAAGTTTTTTATTTAATATTCCGCCTGGAGAAATACAGTTCACATTAATATTCTTTTTAGCCAATAAGACAGCGAAATATTTTGTTAATTGTATTACCGAGCTTTTAGAGGCTCCATAAATTTCTGAACTTAATCTATTGCCATTAGAATAAATTTTAAAATCTGGACTTAAAAAACCATAAATAGATCCAATATTAATAATTTTACCTTTTTTAAATTTTTTATTATCAAATATTATTGTGTAGTTTTTTATTATGTTAATTATGCTTGCAACGTTCGTTTTGAAAACATCTTCTATTTCTTTATCTGTCCTATTAATAAGTTTTCCAAAAATTGCAGTTGCAGCATTGTTAATAATTATGTCAATCTTTTTTTCCCTTTTTACTATTCCATTAAAAATTTTAATTATTTCATTTTGATTACATATATTTCCTTGAATGAAGGAAAAATTATTTTTTTTAATATTTGTCTTCTTTTTATCTACGCCATAAACTTTTGCGTTTAATTTTAAGAATAAATTAACCAATGATTGACCAATCTGACCGTTGCAACCAGATATAAAAACTACTTTATTTTTAAAATTAAATAATTTTTTTAATTCTTTCATAATTTTTTATATTCCAGGCAAATTAAATTTATTAAATCAATTTATTATAATTCGTTCAATAATTGAACAATTTAGTGATTTTAAATTTATTTACAAGTATTTTAACAGATGTATATTGCTCAGAAATAATAGAAACTA
>Ga0187827_10004378_pt1 | contig 17417 bp, 13 predicted proteins | sample ETNtaG_39_FD_167969 | JGI IMG/M metagenome (GOLD analysis project Ga0187827, IMG submission 167969) | Marine microbial and viral communities from oxygen minimum zone, Eastern Pacific Ocean - ETNP2014_SV_150_PacBio MetaG (Illumina Assembly) | ecosystem: Environmental > Aquatic > Marine > Hypoxic...
CCAAAATTATGCAACAGCTTATAGAAACAGAGGAGTTGTATATAGCCTTTTAGAAAAATATGAGAAAGCAATTGATGATTGTAGTAAATCAATTCAACTGGACCCGAACTATGCTTTAGCTTATTACAACAGAGGAGTGGCATATCAAGGTTTAGAAGAATATGAAAAAGCCAAGGCTGACTACAGAAAAGCATTAACAATAAACCCTGATCTCGAATTAGCTAAAGAGAATTTAGCTTTATTGGAGTGAATATAAAATGAATGGTGAGCTGAGGATGACTCGAACATCCCAATAATCTCATCACTCGCACAACCACATATATATTTACTATAGACCCCCAATGCCTATCGGCACTCCTTATTTAGAAATCCCTATTGTATATAGGTGAAGGGCGCAAGAGTCGGCACTTTCTGGACAACGCAAAGAATAACGTAAAATTACATGCTCAAGGGGTAAGTAAAGGGGTAACTATTACTTTTAGGAAACACAATAGTTAGGGTAAAACAGGCTTATTTGAACTTAAAATCAATGGTGGGCTGAGGATGACTCGAACATCCGACCTCTACTTTATCAGAGTAGCGCTCTAACCGACTGAGCTACCAGCCCAAAAACAAATAACCGAATAACTCTATCAAATTTATATCAATTATTGTAGTAATATACCCAAATGTTTTTCTCGTCCAAGTCAATTAGAAGATAGTCTTTATTTGAACCGATTTTCTCTAACTCATTCGGAATATTTTCAATCTGACTTTTATCTATAGAAAATTTACCAATATTTTCAATTGAATTCCATTTTTTCACCTTAAAAACTTTAGATAATTGGTCTTTATGTTTTTCTAATGAGCCTGAATCAAATATTTCTACTTTATATTCTTTTACTGATGTAACGCTAGAAGCCTTAAATTGAGTAGAAATATTTTTTCTGTACAAGATTAAAATAAATAATGAACTTACAGCGAAAGACAATGGCCATCTAATAATATTCAGAGTACTTAATCCAATTTCTCCACTTAAGAGATTGTTGATAAAAATTGTCAAGATAGCTATTAAAGCACCTACAAGAACAACCAAAAAAAGAATTGCTACAAAATATAGGTAAGATTTTTCAACTTTTATTTTTTGTTCTTCAACAGAAATATCTTTTTTAATTCTATAATTTATATATCTAAAAATTAATAGACCCATTATCGTTGCAGATATAGATGCTGAGATAACTCCAGTCTCCCATCCCATCTCATCTGGAATTAACAGATCTGGTTTAGAAAACTGAATTGGTAAACCTAATAAAAATGACAAACCTGATACAGCTCCAGCAATTATAAAAATCACTCCTATAGCTCTTACAGAATATCTGTAAATCCATTTATTTATAGATGAAGAAACATTAAAAAAATTCATTCCCGATTTTATTGGAATAAAGCTAGAAGAATAGTAAGACCAAATTAAGATACTCATTATAGAAAAACTAAATACTTCTGGAAAAAATTCAAACCTTCCAATAAATGATTCTTGAATATTATCTAAGCCAAGGAGGAGTTCAATGAACTGGCCTAAAATAACAAATAAAGAAACAAATAATATGAAAATCTGTGAAACAGAAATAACAGATATATCTACAGTACGAAAATCTAAATCAGATTTTTTAATTCTAAGATTCCAAGCATAGAACCACAAACCTATGCCAATTATTAATCTTGAAATATCTCCAGAGTTGTAATCAAATGCATTTGACCCAACTAAAACATCTTCTGGGAAAATTAATCTTAAAATATAATTCAGTAATTCAAGAATTATTTGTCTTCCAGAGATAAAAATCAATATTAATGAAACTAAAAAAGTGATATTCAAGAATAATTCATGAATTCTTGCTCTAGCATTCTCAGAAAACCATTCTTTTTGTGCAGGCCTGATATGTATTATAAATATAGGCAACCAAACGATTAAAGATGCAATATATCCAAATCTAAACTCATTAAAAAGTTGATGAAAGCCTACAAAAAATCTATATCCAAAAAGGGATATATTAATTATAGAAATTCCTAAGACAATGTTTAAATATAAATTCCTTAGTTTTGAGTTGCTTTCAGATGGATTAGATATAGAAATTCTCTGTGCAAATCTCCAAGTAAAAACCCAAATTGGTAAAGCAACAATTATTCCTGCTAAAAATGGAGCTATCATAGGTGGATCAGATCCAGTAAGATCATTACTTAAGTCAAATATCCATCCCAATAAATTTACAAAACTAAAACAAAAAATATTTAATGTAACTAAGAGAATCACATATATCAATAATCTCTTTGAGAAATTCATGGGTTATTCTCTCCAGTATCACACCAATGAATAGGCCAAATCATATTATCAAGTTTCCATTCAGAGTTCTCAGAAACTAGATGTGCTGTTTCACTGTCTAAATATGGATCCACTATTGCATTATCAAATAAATCTATATCAGTATCATCAAATTGAATCAGAAAATTGATTTTTACTTTTTCTCCAACTTTTTTCTCACTCTTAAATATCAGTCTAGATTGATCAATCATTTCCTGTACATCATCAGCATTTCTCTTAAATTGATTTACAGGACAATTAGATTTATTTTCTTCAGAATAATATTCATATGCAGTTTCATAATCAGCATTTTTTAAATTTTTCAAGTAGCCCTCAAGAGCTACTCTAGCAGGAGATTTTTCTACTAATCCAGTACATGAACTTAGAAAGAAAATTAAAATAACAAAGAAAGAAATTCTAAAAAATATAAATTTATTTGAAAGTTTTATATACATCACTCTAGAAATTTGAACAAGAATCAATATAGAGATTATAGGTTAATAACAAGTAATTACAATATAGGTTGTAATCAAGAAAAAGAGTTTTTTCAAAAGAACAACTCAATAGTGGAAAGTAAAGACATCTATTTTCAAAAGTTTTTGTTAAAAAGTAACCGCTAAGTTATTTTTCAAAAATTAACCTAGGAGTAAAGGAGTTCCTCTATAATTTCATAAAGAAATTCAAGATCATACTTCTACTCAACCCTTCAATTAATTTCAACTTAGCCTTGCCTAGTTAAAGAAATAAACAACTAAGTTAATTTCTCCACCTATCTCCCTTAAAAGGAGGTGATCCAGCCGCACCTTCCGGTACAGCTACCTTGTTACGACTTCGTCCCAGTCATCAGCCCCACTTTCGGCGTCTGTGCCCTCAAAGAGGTTCACCCAACGACTTCAAGTGTTGCCAACTTCCATGACGTGACGGGCGGTGTGTACAAGGCCCGGGAACGTATTCACCGCAGTATGCTGACCTGCGGTTACTAGCAACTCCACGTTCATGCAGGCGAGTTTCAGCCTACAATTCCAATTGGGACCGGTTTTTTCAGATTGGCTCCATCTCGCGACTTCGCTACCGTCTGTACCGGCCATTGTAGCGTGTGTGTAGCCCTAGACGTAAGAGCCATGATGATTTGACGTCATCCCCACCTTCCTCCTTATTAAGGCAGTCTGGCTAGAGAAATTTAACTAGCCACGAGGGTTGCGCTCGTTGCGGGACTTAACCCAACATCTCACGACACGAGCTGACGACAACCATGCAGCACCTGTGTTGGCTCCCTTGCGGGTCCATCCCCTTTCGGTTCAGTACCACCAACATGTCAAGTCTAGGTAAGGTTCTTCGCTTAGCATCGAATTAAACCACACGCTCCGCTGCTTGTGCGGGCCCCCGTCAATTCCTTTGAGTTTTAGCCTTGCGGCCGTAGTCCCCAGGCGGAATGCTTAACGCGTTAGCTCCGGCTCACGGGGGGCAAGCCCCTATAAACCTAGCATTCATCGTTTAGGGCGTGGACTACCCGGGTATCTAATCCGGTTTGCTACCCACGCTTTCGTCCCTGAGCGTCAGAAACATCCTAGGAGACTGCTTTCGCCATTGGTGTTCCTCCAGATATCTACGCATTTCACCACTACACCTGGAATTCCATCTCCCTCTAATGATCTCTAGCCCAACAGTTTCTCATGACCTTTCTTGGTTAAGCCAAGAGATTTCACATGAGACTAGTTGAGCCGCCTACGGACCCTTTACGCCCAATAATTCCGAATAACGTTTGCCACCTACGTATTACCGCGGCTGCTGGCACGTAGTTAGCCGTGACTTATTCCTTAGGTACCGTCCTTGCTCTTCCCTAAGAAAAGAGGTTTACAACTCTAAAGCCTTCATCCCTCACGCGGCGTCGCTGCATCAGGCTTTCGCCCATTGTGCAAGATTCCCTGCTGCTGCCTCCCGTAGGAGTGGGGGCCGTGTCTCAGTCCCCCTCTGACTGTTCGTGCTCTCACACCAGTTACCCGTCTTCGGCTTGGTAGGCAATTACCCCACCAACTACCTGATAGGACGCAAGCTCATCTAAAAGCGAATTAAGTTACCTTAATCCTTTCTTCTAATATCTTGAGACATTAGACATTACGCGGAATTAGCTGTAATTTCTCACAGTTGTTCCCCTCTTAAAGGCAGATTACTCACGCGTTACTCAGCCGTCTGCCGCTAGGTATATTTTCCGAAGAAAATTCCCTCGCTCGACTTGCATGCATTAAGCGCGCCGCCAACGTTCATCCTGAGCCAGGATCAAACTCTTCATTTAATTGACGTCTTTAATTCTTTCCACTATTCAGTTGTTAAAATCGTTCTCGAAAAAGAACTGTTTAAGTCTATAGTCACTAGTACTTAGTGTCAACGGATATTACTAATAAATTAACTGTTAATTTCTAAAATCCTTGCCTAAATCACTTTTATAAGCTTATTATTCTGAATATTCTTACTTCAAAATAGAATTAATTTTTACTAAGATTTAATAAAGTTTAAATCAGGAGAAAAAATGCCTAGAAAAAATGAGAATGAACCTTATACAAGAATCACTTCTGAAGAAGCAAATAAAATTCTTGAAAATAAAGAAGGGGTAGTAATAGATGTAAGAGGGGAAGATGAATATATTAAAGGTCACGTTAAAGGAGCTACGTTAATTCCTGTTGATCAAATTACTACTCGGGTAAATGAGTTACCTGAAAATGATAAACTCCTATTCATTTGTGCCGTTGGAGCTAGAAGTGGCTTGGCTTGTGAGTTTGCAGCATCTTTAGGTATTCCTGAAGAACGTCTCTTTAATATTGATGATGGTACCCCTACTTGGATAGAAAAAGGTTTTCCTTCAGAACAAGGACTTTAGAGGAAGGTAGATGAAATTAAAAGTTGTGGGTGTAATTGCGTATGATTCTATAACCTCTGGATTTGGGTCAAGAGAAAATATTTTTGGAGGCTCAGCTACTTACTTTGCAATATCATCATCATACTTATCAAATGAGGTCATAGTAACTGGAGCAATAGGAAATGACTTTAATCATTCTGACTTAAAAACATTAACTTCTAGAGGTATAAATATTGATGGCATTGTAGATTTAGATGTAAAAACATTCAGATGGGAAGGAAAATATGAATCAAAGTCACCTAATGATGCAATAACATTAAGTAATAGCATAATTAGAGGAGAATCAAATGTACTAGATTCTTATAAACCGACTCTGTTCTCAAAAGATGAAAATACAGAAGAAAAATTTAACCTCTTTCTAGCAAATGGAGATCCTTCACATCAACTAGACTTAATAAATCAAATGACAAAGAGAGCAGAATTAATTGGATTAGATACTATGGATTTTTGGATAAATAATTCTCCTGATAAAGTAAGAAAATTATTTCCAGAAATCGATGTGCTCATAATTAATGAAAATGAAGCAAAACTACTCACTAATAAAAATTCTTTGAAAAATTGTATAGACGATTTATACTCCATGGGTGTCAAAAGAATGGTCATAAAGTTGGGAAATTACGGTCTAATGTATTCGCACGGTAAAACAAAGTTTTTTGTGCCTGCGGTTTTAGTTGATAGAGTAATTGATCCAACTGGTGCAGGAGATAGTTTTGCAGGTGGTTTTATGGGATACTTATCAACTGTAGAAAATTTAACAGAACAAAATTATAAAGAAGCTTGCATAACAGGGACAGCAATGGCTTCTTTTTGCATAGAAGAGTTTGGATTAACCCGTTTACTAAATTTGTCCCAAAACGATATAAAAGAAAGAAAGAACCTCTTAATGAGTCAGATAAAATTTTAAAAAAAGGAGTAGAAATTGTCAGACAAAATCATCAAACACGACATCAAAGACATTAATCTAGCAAATCAAGGAAATTTGAGAGCTGATTGGGCTTCAAGAGAGATGCCTGTTCTTAAATCAATAAAATCTAGATTCTTAAAAGAAAAACCACTAAAAGGAAAAAGAATCTCTGGTTGTCTTCATATTACAGCTGAAACAGCAAACTTAGTAGAAACATTGATAGCAGGAGGAGCTGAGGTATTTATGTGTGCTTCTAACCCTTTGTCCACTCAAGATGATATTGCTGCATATTTAGTTTCACAAGGCATATCTGTTTATGCAATAAGAGGAGAATCAGAAGAGATTTATGATGATCATTTAGAGGCTGTTTTAGAAGAAAAGCCACATATTACTATTGATGATGGAGCTGATTTAGTTGCAAAATTACACTCAAGTAATCATCTAGGTCTTGAAAATATGATAGGTAGTATGGAAGAAACTACTACTGGAATAATTAGATTAAGAGCATTATCAGAAGAAGGGAAATTGAAATTTCCTGTAATTTCTGTAAATGATTCAGATACTAAGCATATGTTTGATAACAGATATGGAACTGGGCAAAGCACCCTAGATGGAATTATTAGAGCGACAAACATTCTTATTACAGGTAAAAACTTTGTAGTTGTAGGCTATGGATGGTGTGGACGAGGATTGGCTTCTAGAGCTAAGGGTATGGGTGCTAGAACAATAGTTTGTGAAGTTGATCCAGTAAGAGCATTGGAAGCTATAATGGATGGTCATGAAGTAATGCCAATGACTGAAGCCTCAAAAATTGGGAACATATTTGTTACTGTAACAGGAGGCTTACATGCTATTGACGAAGAACATTTCAATAATATGATGGATGGTGCAATTGTAGCCAATTCTGGCCATTTCAATGTAGAAATAAATCTTGAGTCTTTAAATAAAATGACTGAAAGTACCAGAACTGTAAGAAATAATGTACAAGAACACACTTTAGAATCAGGAAAGAAAATATTTGTTCTTGCTGAAGGTAGACTTATAAATCTTGCAGCTGCAGAAGGGCATCCTCCTAGTGTTATGGATATGAGCTTTGCAAATCAAGCTCTTGCAAGTGAATATCTAACTAAAAACCATTCTCATTTAGGTAAAACAGTCCATGTTCTTCCTAAAGAAGTAGATAAGCAAATAGCTTCACTAAAAATAAATTCCATGAATATGAATTTTGATACTCTCAAGGAAAAACAAATTAATTATTTCAACAGTTGGGAAATAGGAACTGGGTCAAATCAGGAGAATTTATAATGGAAACATATTTATTAACTTCAGAATCCGTCACCGAAGGTCATCCTGATAAACTTTGCGATCAAGTATCAGATGCAATATTAGATGCGATTATGAAAGAAGATCCTAATGCTAGAGTTGCTTGTGAAACTGCTACAACAACAAATTTAGTAGTTTTATTGGGAGAAATTACAACCACTGCAAATGTAAACTTTGAAAAAATAGCTAGAGATACAATCCTTTCAATAGGATATGACAATGAAGAAGTGGGTTTGGACGGAAAAACATGCAAAGTTATCACTGCTCTAGGAAAACAAAGTCCAGATATAAAGGCAGGTGTTGATATTGCATTGGAAAACAGAGAAGTAGGAGAAAGAAGAATTGGTGCAGGAGATCAGGGAATGATGATTGGCTATGCTACTAACGAATCTGAAGAATATATGCCTTTACCTATATCTCTTGCTCATTCTATAACGAGAAGACTTACAGAATTAAGGAAAAGTAATACATTAAATTGGCTTAGACCAGATGGGAAAAGTCAGATAACTATGGAATACAATATAGATGGAACCCCTAGTCGGATAGACACAGTGGTAATTAGCACTCAACATTCTCCAAAAGTCAATCAAGAATCAATTCAAGAACAATTAAAGGAATTCGTATGTGGAGAAACGATTCCTAGTGGTTTAGTAGATGCTAAAACTAAGTTTATTTTCAATCCCTCAGGACGATTTATAGTAGGTGGACCTCATGGTGATGCAGGATTAACTGGTAGAAAAATCATTGTTGATACTTATGGAGGAAGTTGTAGGCATGGAGGAGGAGCATTTTCAGGTAAAGATTGTACTAAAGTTGACAGAACAGGAGCATATGGTGCTAGATGGGTAGCAAAAAATTGTGTTGCTGCAGGATTAGCTTCTAGAATGGAAGTTCAATTATCATATGCAATAGGAATGGCTGAACCTATTTCTATTATGGTAGATGCCCACGGTACAAACAAAATTCCACAAAGTGAAATTGTTAAAAAAATAAATGACAATTTTGACTTGACTCCAGGAGGTCTGATTCAAGACTTAGGACTTAGAAATCCAATTTATCAACAAACTTCTGCTTATGGTCATTTTGGAAGAAATGATTTAGAACTTCCTTGGGAAAAACTTAATAAAGTAGCAAAACTAAAATAATTTATCAGGAATAATATTGGGAACAATTAAATTTGGAACTGATGGTTGGAGAGGAATAATCGGTGAAGATTTCACACTGGAAAATATCAAGTTTCTAACAGAAGGACTATCCAATCATATAAAGAATCAACCAAAGGAAACCCTAAAAGATTTCAAAGTAACTATTGGCTATGACACTAGATTTTTATCAAATGAATCTGCTCTTTTAATTTCAAGAATCCTAGCTGAAAACTCAATAAAAGTAGATTTAAGTAGCTCCCCTGTTCCTACACCTGTTGTAAGCTACACTACTTCAAAAAACAATTCAGATTATGGAATTATTGTCACTGCAAGCCATAATCCTGGAATTTGGAATGGAATAAAAATTAAAGATTCAAATGGAAAAAGTATTTCCGAAATTGAAGCAAATTTAATCGAAGTAGAAATTTCAAATTTAAAATCAAACAAAAAAATTGATAATTACATAGATTTTGAAAAAGCTGAAGAAAGAGGATTGATTACTAAAATATCTCCATTAAAAGATTACATAAAAAATTTAACGAAATTAGTAGATGTAGAAAAAATTAAGTCATCTGGCATAAAAATTATCTCAGATTGCATGCATGGTACCTCTTCAGGAATATTACCCAAAATTTTGGGCACAGAAAATCTCCTAATAAAAGAAATCAACAATGAGGGAAACCCCCTATTCCCTGGAATTAAACAGCCTGAGCCAATTGAATCGAATTTATTAGATCTTTCCACTGCTGTAAAAGATGAAAAAGCAGATATAGGTTTAGCTTTCGATGCAGATTCAGACAGATTAGGGGTTATAGATGAAAATGGAAATTACATAGACACACCATACTTATTTTGTATTATAGCTGACCATGTAACAGCAAAGAAAAATAAAGGCCCTATAGTGAGTACCATTACAATGAGTTCAATGGTAGACAAATTGGCCTCTTTTCATAAAGTAAAATCTTTAAGGACAAAAATAGGCTTCAAATACGTAGCTCCATTGATGGAAGATTCAGGTTCTTTTATAGGCGGAGAAGAAAGCGGGGGGTTTGCATACTCTGACCACCTGATTGAAAGGGACGGAATCATGAGTTCTCTCCTATTATTAGAATCACTTAGTTATTCTGAAGAGAAGCCATCAAATTTACTAAAAAGTCTTAATCAGAAATTAGGTAATCATTTTTATAAAAGGATTGACATCCCAATTGAGGAAAAGGAGAGTACCCCAAAAATCAGACAATTCATTAAAGAGCCTAATATATCTAGTTTCGGCGGAAACAAGATAACGAAACTAGATCAAACAGACGGACTAAAAATAAATCTTGAAAATGGAGATTGGATAGCTCTGAGATTATCAGGAACTGAACCTTTAATAAGATTCTATTGTGAATCTTCAAATCAAAGTCAGTTAGATTCTATGCTTAATGAAATTCTCAAGAAACTTGATATCTCGATTTCATGAATCAAAAACAACTAAAAATTGCACCTTGGTCCGCATTTAAATTTAGAGATTATCGACTTTTATGGATTAGTAGCATGTTAGGTGGACTGACTATGCAAATAAGAGTGATAACATCAGGGTTTTGGCTTTATGAATTTACTGGCTCAGGATTGCAGCTAGGGATTCTTGGAATAATCCAGTTAACTGCTGAGATACCTGCCATTCTTTATGGTGGAGTATTAGCTGATTTTTTACAAAGAAAAAAATTAATCTCTTTAACTCAATCATTCAGCTTAATTGTTCTTTCTATACTCACAATTTTATCATTCAAGAATATTTTAGTTCCATGGCATATATATTTAGCAACAGGAATACTTTCAATAACATTAGTATTAGGAAATCCATCTAGATCAGCATTAACTGCAAATGTTGTTCCTAGAAAATACTTGCTACATGCCGTAACTACCAATACAGCTACAATGCAAGCAAGCAGTATTCTTGCTCCTATAGCTTTTGGTTTATTAGTTATAAATCTATCTATCCCATATGCATTTTTATTAGCGACATTTATTTCTATACCTGCAACGTTGACTCCTCTATTGATTAAAACTAATACTGAAATCCATCAAAATAATACAAAAATCAGACCTCTGAAAAATATCGTTTCTGGATTTAAGTACGTTAAGGCACATCCAATACTTCCAGGGTTATATTTCTTAGATTTTGGAGTAACTATTTTTAGTTTCTATAGACAAATTATTCCATTATTAGCTAAAAAACTCTTCAATGGAGGAGCAGGAGCAGTAACAATACTAACTGCTTCAAATTCCTTAGGAGGAATATTTGGAAGTTTTTTCGTTTTATTCACATCCAAAATAAAATCTAAAGGAATAGTTGTTCTATATGCAACATTATTATATGGAATTTTATTAATATTTTTCGGTTTAGCATCATCTTTAATTATAGGAACCATAATTATTGCTTTATTGGGAGCTTCGGATGCTGTGGGAATGACTACTAGACAAAGTATAGTTCAGTTAACTACACCTAATGAAATGAGAGGAAGAGCAGTTAGTTTTCATTCAGTAGCAGCTATGACTGCCAATAACATTGGGCATTTCGAAGTTGGCGTGATGTCTGATATTATTGGAGCTGAGAAAACAATGATATTGGGAGGGATACTTTCCATTTTAGTAGTAATAATTATTTGGAAAGCTTTTTCTGGAGTATCTTCATATAAATATTCTGATTAAAAAACACAAATAGCATGAATTCAATAATTTCAATAGAATCTCTTACAAAATATTATGGTAAATTTTTAGCTGTATCTGATATTTCTTTTTCTGTTAATAAAGGAGAAATATTTGGGTTAATTGGTCCAAATGGAGCTGGGAAAAGCACAACAATGAGAAGTATTTTGAACTTCATAAAACCCACTGAAGGAAAAATAACTATAAAAGGATTAGATTCTCAAAAAGATTATATAAAAATCAGAAATCTTATAGGTTACCTTCCAGGAGAATTTTCTATTTATGATAACTTAAGCGCAGAAGAGTATATTAGCCATATACTCCACTTAAGAAATAAATCAAATAAGATACCAAATCTAAAAAATCTTGCCGCTATGTTCGATTTAGATTTATCAAAAAAATCAAAAAAATTATCAAAAGGAAATAAACAAAAGGTTGGAATTATTCAAGCTTTTTGTCATGATCCTGAGATTTTAATACTTGATGAACCAACAAGTGGACTTGACCCATTAAAACAACAAGAATTCGAAGATTTAGTACTTGAATTTAAAAATCAAGGTAAAACTATATTTATTTCATCTCACGTTCTTCCTGAAGTTGAAACTTTATGTGACAGAGTGGCAATAATAAAAAACGGACAAATAATTGCAGAAGATAAAATGGCAGATCTAAAGAAAAAAAGTATTAATAGGATTGAGGTTCAATTTTCTAAAGATTTTGATGTGGATAAATTGAGAAAAAACATTGGCATCTCAAAAGTAACAGGTGATTCAAATAAATATACCTTTGATATTGAAGGAAACATAGATAAGTTCATTAAAGAATTAGCGAATCATGAAATAGAAAATTTAAAAACTATTGAACCAGATCTAGAAGATATTTTCCTCTCATATTATAGAGAACAAAAGGGTTAATCAATGTTAAATAATGTTTTCTTGAAATCATTAAGAGACTCTAAAAATGTTCTACTATATTGGTCAATTGGAATATTTCTTCTAGCTATTTATATAATGTTCGTAATTTCAGAGATTCCTTTAGATCAATTCCAATCAATTATCAACAGTTTGCCCGATTCACTAGGCCAGTTCATAGCTGGGTCAGGAGGTCTTGATTTAAGTACTGTAGAAGGATTCCTCAATGCTCAAATATTCACTATTATGGCTCCCTTGATAGTAATAGGAATAGCAGTTTCATCATCAAGTAAAGCTAGTGCAGCAGAAGAAAACATAAAAAGCTTAGACATTATTCTATCAACTCCTATTTCCAGGCGCCGCTTTCTTCTAGAAAAAATACTTTCAATGACAACTAAAGTTATTTTTATTTGCGCTATACACTGGTTAAGTTACGTGTTAGCTACCCTAATATTCGGATTGGAAATATCATATTCCAAACTTGCAGCAATTTGTATTCAACTTGGATTAATGAGTGTTACTTTTGGATTAATATCTGTACTAGTAGGAACACTCACTGGAAATCCATCAAAATCTATAGGGATTGCTTCAATAATAGGGATAGCATCTTACTTAATAGCCAATATAGCTCCACTAGTAGATTCTATAGAATTCACTAAATTTTTCTCTTTATTTCACTATTATAAATCTAGTAATCCTCTAGCAAATGGGTTTCATGAATGGCATTGGAGCATATTCATAATCACTAGCTTAATTTTAATATTATTATCTTTAAGATTTTTCGAAAGAAGAGATCTTTTGTAATTTACTCTGTTCTTAAAGCTACTATTGGATCAAGCTTTGAAGCTCTCAAAGCTGGATATATTCCACTAAGCAATCCTACACCTCCTGAAACCAAAAAAGCGATTCCAATACTCCAAGGTTGAATTACAGTAATCACATCCATATCCGCTATATTTTTACCATCAACAAATACCGAAAGTCCCACTCCCAATAAGATTCCAATCAATCCTCCAAGTAAACAAAGAACTAAAGCTTCAGATACAAATTGACGTACTATATCTCTACTTCTAGCTCCTACCGCTCTTCTTATTCCTATTTCTCTAGTCCTTTCAGTAACAGATACAAGCATAATATTCATTACTCCTATCCCCCCAACAGCTAAAGATATCCCTGCAATACTACCTAATAAAATAGATAATGTAGCTGCAACTTCCTTTTCTGCACTAATAAGATCTTCCTGACTTTGAATAACAAAATCAGGCTCTGAAACTGAATGTCTAGCTTTTAATAATTCTTCAGTAATTAACTTTACATTTTCTTGATCAATATCATCACTAGTTTGAATGCTAATCTGTGAAACATTTGTCTCTCCGGTGGGATTACGTATAAATCTAATTCTAGCTTGTAGAGTAGACACAGGAATAAAAACCTTATCATCATGACTCAGCACACCTGATGAACCTTCTAAAATCATAGTACCTATCACTCTAAAATTGAATGAGATAAAACCACCTGGCCCAATAGAAATTCTTACTATCTTCCCCAAAGGAGAACCATCAGGAAATAATTTTTCTGATACTCTGTTTCCTAAAACTATATTTAGAGCTTTTTTATCTACATCTTCTTGTGTAATAAAACGTCCTTCATCTATATTTAAGCCTCTAACAGTACTATACATATCATCTGTGGCAACAATCCCAACACCTTCATTGAATGATCCTGCTATTGCTTGGGCATTTATATCAATCTGTGAAACTACTCCAACAACACCTGGGATTTCTACATTTTCAATGGCTTCAGCGTCACTAACAGTTAAAGTAAGTCCGCTTCCTGGTCCTCCACTTCTTCCTGTTGATGTTTCTTCGAAAGCCCCAGGATTAATAAATATTAGATTTGTTCCAAGTCCCTGTAGTCTTTCTATTACTCCTTTCTGAACTCCCTGTCCTATAGCCATAAGAACAATAACAGAGCTTACTCCAATAACAATACCTAACGCTGTCAAACCACTTCTTAATCTGTTAGCACTTACTGAACGTATTGATACTTTCAAAGCATCTAAAAATCGCAATTTAAACCTTCTTGTCGCTTATTATTAATCCATCCTTAAGAGTTATTACTCGTGAAGCAAACTCTGCTATGTGTGATTCATGGGTTACTAAAATTACCGTGATTCCTTTTTTTTCAACTAATTCTTTGAAAATACCCATAATTTCTTCACCAGTATTAGAATCAAGAGCCCCTGTAGGCTCATCTGCTAAAATAACTTGAGGATCTACGACCAAAGATCTCGCTATAGCTACTCTCTGTTGCTGACCTCCTGATAATTGGTTAGGGTTAAAATGCATTCTATCCGCCAAACCAACTGAATCCAAAGCTTGAGCTGCCTTTAGCTTCCTATCTTGATTATTTATTTGATACATCAGTGGTAGTTCAACTTGTTCGAGAGCACTCATCCGAGGAATTAAATTATAATTTTGAAATACAAAACCAAACAATTCTCCTCTTAACATGGACCTCTGATCATCGGACAAAGAAGAAACATCTAACCCGTTTATTAAATATTTTCCTGAAGAAGGGTTATCTAAACATCCAAGAATATTCATTAGAGTAGTTTTTCCTGAACCAGATTGACCCATTATTGATAAAAATTGACCTGAAGAAATAGACAAATCTATGGAATTCAATGCATTAACAGTTTCCGCATCAGTTTTATAAATTTTAGTCAACTTATTGAGCTCGATCATCTTGGACCAAAACTTCCTCTTCCTCTCATGCCTCCTCCAGGTGGAGGCGGAGGATTAGAAGAATCAACTTCTGATTCTTGCTGATTTCCAGTTGATTTATTTACAATTAATATTATAGTATCTCCTTCTTCTACACCTGAAAGAATTTGAGTTCTAGTACCATCAGATTCTCCTAATGTAACTTTTATCTCTTCAATATCTGTTTCAGAAATTTTTTTATTAACGAAGGCATCTCTTCCTCTTCTAGAAATAGCTTTGGAAGGGACTAAAAGTAAATTTTCTTTAATCCCTTTCAATAAAATTACATTAGCTGTCATTCCTGCAGGAGGTAATGAAGGATTAAGTAGAGTTTCCATCATTGCTTGCATACCTCCTCCTGGAGGACCAGAAGGACTAGACATACATCCTGAATTTCTTAATTTTTCAATATTCTCTCTTCCCAAACTTCTAAAATCTGAAAAATCTAAGTCTGTTCCAATAGCTTTTTGGGCACAATCAATATCAATGTCAGGCATTCCTCTACCACCACTTCCCCCAAGAGGGCCACCCATGCCTCCTCCAGGAGCCATACCTCCTCCTGGCATCATGGAAGAGAAATTACCTAGTTCACCTGTCATTGATAGTCCAGAAGCAAGTCTCATAAGTTCTGGCAAAGCTTGCATTAAGGATTGTCCAGTAAGAATTTCAGATTCAACAGGATAGGTTACTATTCCTTGAGTTACCTTTGGTATCTGGCTCACATTACTTATAGATATCACATAAAACTGGCCAGGAAGAGAATCAAATAATGCAATTCCATACATACCTTCATTCAATCCAATTAAATCTGTTTCAGAAACAGTCAAATCAATTCTTACTAAGTTAGGGTCAGAAATCATCATTATTGATGTAGAAGAGTTAATTTTGTCTCCTACATCAATATTAATTTGTCCAACAATTCCATCAATCGGAGAAATTAATTTATAATCTTCCAATTTATCTAAAGCTTCAACTAATACAAGCTCTGCCAACTTAACATTCTGTTCTTGAATAGATATATCAGTAGTTGATGCTCCATCAATTAGATCTTTTAATTTTGCTTTAGCACTTAGTAAAGCAGCTTCCGCACTGGTAATAGAAGATTTAGCTTGATTTAAATCTCTTTCTTTTGGATTCAACAATAAATCTCTCTTTTCTATTGCAACTTCTAATGAAAATTGAGCATCTTCCAAATCAGTTTCATAAGAATCTTCCAAAGCTTTTAACTTTAGTCTGGCTGAATCCAAAGAAGCTTGAGCTTGATCAATCTTACTTTTCCTGGGATTAAGCAAATTATCTAATTTTGCTTTTGCTGATTCTAAATTCGACTCTGCAACTTCCTTATCTTTAAGAGAATTTTGATACGAACTATTTGCATCTAAAAATGTTTTGGTTCTTGATACACGAATTGCAGAAGGAGTGTTTTCTCGTTCTATTTCATTCAATAATCTTGTAATCAATGATTCAGATAATGGTATATCGGATGTATTGCAAACCGGGGGTTTAACATCATCTATATCTTCGCAAAAATTATTCTGAGCATCTAAAAGACTCGCATAAAAGGTATTAATTTTTTTTGTCGTAGAATTCAAACTAGCCTCAGATTGAGTCACAGTGTATTCAGCAGATGAAATGTCTGATTGAGAAGGATTTGTAATCTGATCAAGAGTAAGCTCAGCCTGTGAAACTGTAGCTTTAGCAGAAGACATTTCAGACTCTGAAGAAACCGAATCTTTCTTAATTTTATCCAAAGTCAATCTTGCTTTCACAACTGTAGATTCCGCTGAAGAAATATCAGATTTATTAGGTTCTTCCAATTTAGAAAGGGTCAGTTTTGCATTAATTAATTGAGATTCAGCTGAAGCTATGGATTGATTAGCAGATACTATTTCAGAATTAGTTGGATCTAATGTAATTTTTTCCAAATTAAGTTTAGATTGTTGAAGTTTCAATTCAGCATTTTCTACATTTCTCAAACCATCAGTGTCATCTAATTTTAATAATAATTGACCTTTAGAAACGTTCGAACCAACATCAACATTCATCTCAGTAACTTCTCCAGAAATTGAAGAAAATAATTCCATAGACACCTTAGATTCTGCACTTCCAGAACTAGTTAAAGTATCAGATAAACTTCCATTAGTTACTGTGAATTCTTGGTTATTTGAAGAAGATTCAGGGTCAGAGAAGGGGTTTCCAATTAATTCTTTTACGAAACTTGAAGAATTATAAGAATAAACACCAGCTCCTATCAATAAAATAATTAATATAAACACATAGAAGAACCTTCTTCTAGTACTTTTACCTTGATTTATAATTTTTTGGAGATCATTTGTAGACACTTGTAAACACCTTAAAAAATATATTTTTCATTACACATATTTTCTCAAAAAAATATAAAGAAAATATAAAATCTGCATAAATTTTGA
>Ga0187827_10004379_pt1 | contig 17415 bp, 14 predicted proteins | sample ETNtaG_39_FD_167969 | JGI IMG/M metagenome (GOLD analysis project Ga0187827, IMG submission 167969) | Marine microbial and viral communities from oxygen minimum zone, Eastern Pacific Ocean - ETNP2014_SV_150_PacBio MetaG (Illumina Assembly) | ecosystem: Environmental > Aquatic > Marine > Hypoxic...
TCTTGAAGCTTCTCCCTACTCTTAAATTCTCACAAGATGCTTGTTTCTTAAAAAGTTCGTAATTTGAGCCCGTTGCTTGAATTTTCAACGTATCAAGGATATTGCAAACCGTTTAAGGGATACCGACGATTGACTTACTGGTTTTATGCCTAACAGTCCGAAGGACCCCAAATAATAGAGGAGAGAAAATGAATCCGTTTTCAAAATGGAAACTACATTCCAGTCTACTTATGGTCGCGCTCTCATGCACGGCTCTGGTCACTGTAGCGTGTGCTGCAGAAAAAGCAGCTCAGCCAGTCGCTCCAAGCGCGGCGGCTCCTGCCATAGCTCCCCAAGCGACTAATTATCAACCAGCCGCCCCGGCCGCCGCCGCTCCAGCAGCCCCCGCTGCCGCTGCAGCAGCCCCCGCCACCGCTCCAGTCGCAGCAGCCAAGAAAGCAACGAAAAAGGGTGACACGAAAATCGTTATAGCCACTCCTACTGGGGCAGGAGGAGGACAACGTTACGGTGGAACACTGAAAATCGGAACAGTCGATTTTGGCACAATGGACCCAGCACTTATGGGACTATCAACCGGTAGCGCCCAATATAGCAACCTGGCATATGACAACCTTACGGAACCATGGTACGACGGCTCAATCGCGAACAGGCTGGCAGAGGAATGGTCAGCATCAGATGATTTGGCCGCCTACACAATTAAGGTAAGACAAGGTGTGAATTTCCATAGCGGTCAGGCGCTAACTTCAGCTGATGTCAAATATACGTTCGACCGCATCCTTAACCCCGACACTGCATCTCCACTGTTGGAACAGATAAATTATATTGAAGAGATAACGACGCCGGACGCCTCCACTGTAGTATTTAGTCTGGCTGGTGCAAATATCAATCACCCCTATCTGCTGGCTGACTACCATGCAAGAATCGTCCCAGATGGGTCAACCTCAGCACAGCTGACAACTGGGGAATATGGTAGTGGCCCTTATATCCTCGGGGAACACAATCCCACTGAAAGAACAGTGCTTCACAAGTACGACAGCTATTGGAGGGAAGGTCAGCCATTTATTGATAGCGTCATATACTTTTATCTACCAGAGCAAACAACAAGGCTTGCCGCCTTGCAAACAGGTGCGATTGACATATTAATAGGACCGAATTTTTCGTCAATAAAGGATCTGGATGCTGATCCTGACCTGTCTATAAAGCAAACATCCACAGCTTCTATTCGCAACCTGGTCATGGATACACGGGCAGGAAGCCCGTTTGCAGACAAGAATTTAAGAAAGGCTTTCCAGTATGCGATAGATCGCAACCTGGTCCGCCAGGCCGCCTTGTTCCAATACGGTGAGAATGCTAATGATCACCCGATTGGAAAGAACGATCCGATGTACTGGGACGACCAACCCATAGTCAAACAGGACATCACTAAAGCTAGAGATTTCCTGGCGGCAGCGGGATATACCGACCAAAATCCAGTTGATATCGAGTTAAATGCTGCTGACTTTAGTCAGATGTTGGATGTTTCACTTGCGGTCAAAGCCTCGATAGACTCTACGGGTCTCCCAATAAATCTAGAAGTGAAAAAACACGAAAGTTCCACGTACTGGGAATCCATCTGGATGAATGACGGATATCCTCTGGTAGTTTCAGCTTGGAATGGCCGCCCAGCAGCCGAGGCAGTATCAGTGGCCTTAAAAGGAGGCGGTGTCTGGAACGAAACGTATTTTAATAATCCCAGAATGGATGAACTTATTGGATTGGCTGCAACTGAAGGTGACTTTGCTAAGAGGCAGGGACAATGGAGAGAAATCCAGGAAATTCTTATAGAGGAAGTTCCTAGCATTTACTTAATGTACACACCTTTCTTCGTAGCTCATACGAATCGTGTTGAAGGCGTCAGGGCTCATCCAAGAAACTGGACGTTTGTAGAAGATTGGTGGATCAAAGAATAAACTGACCTTAAAGACTGAAATTTTTAAGGAAGTGCTTAATAGCTGGCCGGGATTCGAATCCAACGAGGAATTCAGTCCCGGTCAGCTGCACAATAACCGAATACGATGAAGATTTATCGTGTTCCTTCTCTTCAGGAGTGATCAAATATCGTTAGATTTTTAGCAGTCAGACTAACGTTAATTTTTCTTACTCTCTTCAGTGTTTCGGTTGCTATTTTTGCCGCAACCGAGTTTCTTCCCGGTGATGCAGCATCTCTCCTCCTAGGACAACAGAAGACTCCTGAAAACCTAGAAGCGCTCCAAATCAAGATGGGATTAGATCGGCATCCCGTAGAGCGTTATATTTCTTGGATTGGGAATGCCGCACAAGGCGATCTCGGTGTGTCACCTAGATCTGGCGCTTCAATAAATGAAATGATCGGAAGAAGGCTTCCTAATTCCGCACTACTGGCTTTTATAGCTTTTGTTGTCGCCGTGCCTACTTCGCTCGCTGCAGGAATATTTGCGGGAATCTACCCAGATTCGCGACTTGATAGGTTCCTAAGTATAGGAAGCCTTCTGACTATCTCTGTACCAGAATTTATCATCGGCGTCATATTGATGCTCGTTTTTTCTTCAAAACTTGGTTGGCTACCTTCCTCTACCATAATGTTGCCGGGCGAGACGATAATGAGTAAGCCCGAAGTACTTGTCCTTCCTATTTTAACGATCACGGGGGCCTTGTTCGCATATATTCTTAGGATGGCCAGGGCAAACGTGATGGAAGTCATGGAAAGCAACTATGTTAGAACTGCGGTGCTTAAGGGAATTCCTATGCGCCAGGTCGTTATGAAACATGTACTTCCTAATGCCCTAATCCCCACTATAACAGTCATAGCCAACAACGTTGGATGGATGTTTGGAGGCCTCATCGTCGTAGAATTCGTTTTCGCGTATCCAGGAGTCGGCAGCCTATTGATAATGGCTATCGATACCAGGGACATGCGCCTCCTCCAATCAACAGCAATGGTCATTGCATCAGTGTACGCTTTCAGCAACCTGGCAGCAGACCTGGCATACGGTCTCCTGAACCCTAGGATTAGATACGGATGACCTCTTTACAATCAGTACGAAATACAAGTTCTTCCGTTCTAACGTCCCTGACCGTAAAGGGAATCTCGAAACTATTAGCGTTCTTTAGCATAGCTTCCAAGACAACCAGTGGTCGTATTGGGCTGTTTATCGTTTTGATCCATTTTCTGCTGGCCGTTTTCGGCTCTTTTATCACCCCATATTCTCCTACTGCATTTGGAGCAGAAAATTTGCAACATAGGCTTGAAGGTCCTACGTTTGCACACCCATTTGGAACAGATCATTTTGGAAGAGATGTTTTAAGCAGGGTTATCGCCGGAGCTAGATCAATAGTATGGATTTCCGTAATTGGCACAACACTGGGAATCTTCCTTGGTACAGTGGTTGGTATAACCAGTGGATATCTCGGCGGTTGGATCGATCAAATATCAATGAGGTTTATGGATTGGTTACTCTCTTTTCCTTCACTTTTATTAGCGCTTCTGTTGATCACTATTGGTGCAGAGAGATTTGATATAGACGAATCCTGGCTAATCATCATGGTTATTGGGATAGCCTTTATGCCCAATAATAGTAGAGTTATACGAAGTGCTTCCCTTACCGTAAAACCCCTGGAATTTGTCCAGAATGCACGCCTCAGAGGAGAGCCTCTTTACTACATCGTATTTCGTGAAATTCTTCCAAATGTATTACCTGTAATAGGTGTGGAAGCAACGCTAAGATTGAGTTTTGCCTTACTTTTAACGGCTTCTCTGGGATTCCTTGGGCTTGGTGTTCAACCACCAACACCTGACTGGGGACTTATGGTCAGTGACGGACGAGAGTTTCTTTCAATGGCACCATGGGTGGCATTATCACCTGCCCTGGCTATGGGATCACTGGTGATTGGAGTGAATCTTCTAGCAGACGGTATACGTCAGGCGCTGCAACTACCGGAAGTGAGGTCCGAATGAAAAAAGAAAGAGAAGTGCTACTCTCTGTAGCCGGTCTCTCCGTATCGTTTTTTACACCTAGGGGTACAATCAGGGCCGTACGAGACGCTTCTTTTGAAGTCGCTCGAGGTGAAGTATTAGGAATAGTAGGAGAATCAGGCTGTGGCAAATCCACAGCTGCTTTCGCCATTATGGGATACCTGCCCAAGACTGCTGAGATAGAAGGTTCCATCCTGTTCGAAGGAAAAAGCATCTCTGACCTCGATGCCAACGAATTGAGATCGCTAAGGGGAAACCGCATAGCGATGGTCTACCAGGATCCTACGACATCCCTGAATCCATCAATGAAAATAGGCCTTCAGGTCGCCGAAGTTGTACTGGAACATATGGATTTATCCTCGTCTCAAACTTCTGACCGGGTCATAGAACTTTTTGAAAGCGTGGGATTAGCAGATCCAGACGAGATAGGAAACAGATATCCACATGAACTCAGTGGAGGTATGCAGCAACGTGTCATGATAGCAATGGCGCTCGCCTGTGACCCAGATTTACTTATCATGGATGAACCCACCACTGGGCTGGACGTTACCACAGAAGCCACAATACTAGACCTAGTAGCAAGCCTGAAAGAGAGAGTGAACGCGGGAATTCTATACGTCAGCCACAATCTGGGAGTAATTGCCCGGGTCGCGGACCGAGTTTCCGTTATGTATGCAGGCCAGACAGTAGAACAATCTACTGTTTATGAGCTATTCGACTCGCCACAGCATCCATATACCGCAGGATTGCTCTCATGCGTTCCAAAGCCCCCACAAGAGGGGGGAGAGACGACGAGACTTCGGAGAATTCCCGGCTTCGTATTCTCATCTCAGGAATCAAACGATGATCTTTGTTTGTTTTCAGATAGATGCCCGCTCGCTAATGAAAAGTGTATGACACAACCACCTGCCGTAATCTCATCACCCCATGGTTCCGAAGTCCGATGTATTAGATCACACGATGTCGATAGTGATATATGGGGAGAGGTCGAGCAAATTCTAGGGGTACCACAATCTCAGTCCGAAACAGTTCTCATGGCAGAACAACTTACACACGAATATGGGAAACACCAAAAAAAATACGTACTGTTTGGACCTGAAACTTCCACTCCTGTGAGAGCTCTTAATGAGGTGGATTTCGATGTTAAAAAAGGTAGAACGCTAGGTATAGTTGGTGAAAGTGGTTCCGGCAAGTCGACACTTGCTAGGGCAGCTGTGGGTCTTATTGAGGCCAGATCAGGCACCATAAAACTTCACAACGAGAGTCTGGCTAACAAAGTCGAGAATAGATCTCAGGACGAACGTTCTGCGATTCAGATGGTTTTTCAAAATCCGACTGCTTCCCTCAACCCTAAGCTCAGAATCCGAAATACGATCCTTCGCTCCCTTCGCAGGTTTGCGGGCCTCGGGCGCGATGAAAGTCAATTGCGGGCAGAAGAACTCATGTTAGCCGTCGGATTGGATCCTTCCTACCTTGATAGACTTCCCAGTGAACTCAGCGGAGGAGAACAGCAACGGGTAGCGATTGCAGGTGCCTTCTCAGCCAATCCAGAGGTAGTTGTCGCAGATGAAGCGGTATCTTCTCTAGACGTTTCTGTACAGGCTCAAGTTCTCAACCTTCTAGAGGACAGACAGAAGGAACTTGGGAATTCATATCTTTTCATCTCACATGATCTTGGTGTCGTGAGATATCTTTCAGACGAGATCATGGTGATATACGCCGGATACGTCGCCGAATATGGGCCCTCGAGTTCAGTGCTTAGTCTCCCTTCACATCCATACACAGAAGCGCTTTTGTCCGCAGCTCCCGTGCCCGACCCAACTGTGGAATCGAATTCGCTTAGACTTGAAGGCGCAGTTCCCACTATGAGGGAAAGATTTCCAGGATGTTTCTTTGCAAGTAGATGCCCGAGAAAGTTAGGCTCAATATGTGATGATTCTCCGCCGCCTTCTCAGGACGCGGGAGAAGGAAACGGGCATGTAATAAGCTGTCACATACCTGTGAAGGAACTCAGTGCCGTCCAGTCTTGACCGAGGTCCGATCATCCCCTGCCGACAAATGGCATTTTAGTGGCCATTATAGTCACGAATTGGAGGTTTGTATCCAAGGGTAAGTTGCTTATATAGAGAACGGTCTCTCCCACATGATCAACGTTGAAAGTAGGCTCTATCCTTGTCTCTCCATTGGCTTGAGGAACGCCACCAGACATCCTCTGAGTCATCGGTGTTGACGCGTTTCCAACATCCACCTGACTACAGGCTATATCATATTTTCTTCCGTCAAGTGATATAGATTTAGTCAACCCTGTAACAGCATGCTTTGTCGATGTATATGCTACGGAATCAGGACGCGGAGTATGAGCAGATATCGATCCGTTATTAATAATACGTCCTCCCATCGGGGTTTGATCTTTCATAATCCTTATCGCGTGCTGAGCACATACGAAACTGCCAGTTAAATTGACATCCACGACCCTTTGCCAATCTTCCAGAGGCAAATCCTCCATATTAGTACGTGGTGCTCCGATTCCAGCGTTATTGAACAATACGTCAAGCCTTCCAAAAGCCTCGACAGTTTGTTCGAAAAGGTTCGCGATTGATTCTGGGTCCCCAACGTCAGTCGATACCGCTATCGATCTGGTTCCATCATTTCCAGCAAGAGTTATGGTCTCTTCAAGAGCCTCTTTCCTTCGGCCCGCTAACGCTACTGAATAACCGTCTTTAAGCAAATGCAAAGTCGAACTGCGTCCAATACCACTGCCGGCTCCCGTTATTATTGCTACTCTTCCATTTGATGGCATCTAATTTATTCTCCCTCTAATTTTTAACCCCAGGAATTTTAACCTATATAGTTGATTGCCCCGCTATAATCTCTTCCCCAATTTTATGGGCATTTATCCAATCCCAGTCCAAATCGACTCCTATACCCGGACCGTCAGGTGCGTAAACATTTCCATCGCTATCAATCCCGTCAAGATCATCATTGTAATTGATATATACCGGAGCCTTTGTGGATTTCACATTAGGATGAACAAGCCCAAGTTCGAAGAAATTTGTATTGCGGATAGCCGACATGATGTGCCTGTGAACTGGTCCTGGACCGTGTAGCTCTACATCGAGCCCAAATCCTTCAGTAGCATGGGCGATCTTCATTGCACCTGTAATTCCTCCATCTTCGTGTGCCCCACATCTAACATAATCAGTAGCGTCTGCTACTATGAAATCTACGTGCTGTTCGAGGAGTCGAATATGCTCTGTCTGCAATATGGGTGTCTTGACCATTTGCCTGAGCTTCCGATGAGCAAACTGGGAGACACCATTGTCCTGAAAAGGATCTTCCCACCAGAAAAAATTAGCTTCATCACAGGCCCTTCCCAATTTAAGGGCGTCACCAAAATTTCTTATCTCACAAGCCGGGTCAATCAGGAGATCAAGTTTGCCCGCAAATTTCTCCCCAAGATTCAACACATTTGCCACTTCCCTATCTATATTGTCACGAGCAAGCCCCCAACCGTGGACCTTGAAAGCTTTGTAACCCATTTCAAGACACTGGGAAGCGAAATCTTCAAAGTCCTGTGGGGTTGTCAGACCACCATTTTCATCTCCATGGAGAGTGGAAGCGTAAGCCTTAAGGGGTCGTTTCTCTCCACCGAGAAGCCGATAAAGTGGCTCATCATAAAACTTGCCCGCTATATCCCAAAGACAGATATCCACTACTCCCATGCCAAGCATTGCCCAGTGTCGAGACCCGCGTTTCAGGTCGTTGTATATAGGTTCTCTAGCAAGGGCTTCTTTTCCTATAAGGTATGAGGCTATCGCTTTTATTTCAGCCAGAGCTGGTCCAATAACTCCAGGGTACTCACCGATTATTCCTTTGTCCGTATGGACTCTAAGGATCGCCCCTGGCTGAATTGACCGTCCCCCCGCCTCATAAACCATGTTAAAGGTGTTGTAATCACGGCCGACGTCACGAATGGTGTGCTCGAAATGTATTACATCAAGTTTAGTGATCACAGGAGCTTCTCTCATATGTTTATCTCCCGAAATTATCCTTAGTTGATCGACGTGTTACATTCAACATATTCCCGACGTTAGACGGCGGCAATCTTACATTGTTTCCAAACTTTCAGTTTCATTTCCCAGGAAAGCTCCTAAGTAATTGCCAATTTGTCCTTATAATTGAAAAAATCATGCAGATGGATTGAAACATCGGACAATATATAATCACGAGCTTGAGACGTAGTTTCCATGTAGGCTTCCGACTATTGAATAAGTTCTCTCTAGTCGCAAAAGGATAATAAAGTGATAGATAAAGAGATAATCATCGAGAAAGTAAGGGGCGAATATTCTGAGCTAGCGAAGGGCGCCTCAGAGTGCTGTGGAGTCAGAGAAGGATTTGCATCCCGCTCCTCTACATACAGTACTGATCAAATCCAAGGATTACCCCAAGAGGCAATAGCAGCGTCTGCCGGGTGTGGCAACCCTAACGCCATCGGTGAATTGAGGCAGGGCGAAACCGTCGTGGATTTTGGAAGCGGTGGTGGGATCGACTGTTTTGTAGCCAGTCAAATTGTAGGCAAGGAAGGGCAGGTCATCGGGGTGGATATGACTCAGGAAATGTACGATCTCGCTAACAATAACAAGGCCAAGGTCGGAGTGAAAAACGTCGAATTCAGATTAGCCCAGATCGACGAAACAGGTATTGAGTCGAATTCCGTCGATGTGATCATTTCAAATTGCGTCATAGTTCTAGCGCCAGACAAAGATGCTGTTTTCAGAGAAGCTGTCAGGATCTTACGTTCGGGCGGGCGAATGCACATATCTGATGTTATGTTGAGAAGGGTTTTGCCAGCCAATGTCGTTGCTGACATGGACAACTGGACTCATTGTGTTGCCGGTGCCGAATTACTTGATAACTATATAAATATGATGGCGAATGCGGGATTCAGCAATGTTGAAATTATTTCCGACAAACCATTTAAGGCTGAGGTCGATGAGGACTGGATGAATTCAGTCAGGAGTGTAAATATCCTGACTGTCAAATAGGCAATGTCCAATAAACAGGCTGTTTGGCACGACAAGAAATTATGGGCGCTAGCTCTAGCAGAGACACTAGCATGGGCAGGATTATTCTACGTGTTCCCAGCGTCGCTTCTGCGCTGGAGTGATCATTTTGGATGGTCTATAGCTGACCTTTCACTTGGATTTACATTTGCTCTCCTCGCGTCCGCACTAAGCAGCATCGCCGCGGGAAGACTTATAGACAGAGGGTGGTCTCGTTTACTTATGACTGGAAGTGTGATCACTGGCGCCCTGCTGATCTTGCTCCTGCCTTCTGTCAACTTGATCTGGCAATTTTACGTCGTGTGGATACTTATAGGCATAACTTTGTCGGGTTGCCTTTATGAGCCTTGTTTTTCATACCTGACTAAGACATACAAGGAAAATGCGAAGAGTCCGATAATAATGGTCACACTCTTTGCAGGATTCGCGAGCACAATCTCTTATCCAGTAACTAATTTATTGTCGAATGCGTTCAGTTGGGAGATAGGCATTTACGTTTTCTCGGCCGCATTGTGCATCGTTACCGCTCCGCTATTTTGGTTTGGGGTATCAGGCAGAGACTTTAGCGAAGAGCCGAAGGTTCGTAAAGAAAAGGTTGAACCACTCAAAATAGGTTGCAATGAAAGGCTTCCGTTATTAGGAACAATAGTCCCAGTCCTTAGAAATCCTATCTTCTGGGGACTATTTGTTACATTCGCAGCCTTTGGCTCTAATCATGGAATGGTGGTCAGTCAAATTTTCCCCCTTTTTGAAAGCCGCGAAGTCTCACCTAGTCTGGCATTGTTGCTAGCTTCTTGTATTGGGCCAATGCAGGTAGCGGCCAGGCTGATTCTTTTTGCCGCGGAATCCCTAACAGGAAGAAGCATACCCATGGTTAGGGTCGCGTTTTTCAGCCTTATCTGCCTTAGCCTTTCCAGCTTAACCCTCTCATTCGGAAGTACTTCAACAGCTCTAATCGTCGGATTCGTGATTCTGCAAGGTGGGCCTTACGGACTAGTGAGCATAATAAAGCCGGTGGTAACAGCCGAGGCACTGGGTACGACAAACTTCGGCATCGTGTCATCAATGGCAGGGATGGGATCTGTTTGGAGTTTTGCTATAGCTCCAGGCATAGCAGGGTTTATAGCTGAAAGCTGGAGTTATGATGTTGTATTAGGAACAACTTTTTCTATCGCCATAATAGGGATTATCGGTCTTTTAGCTACCCTCCATCTAAGACAAAAAACTGTACAATCCTCCGGTATCATGAATTCAGCCTAGAGAGGTAAAGTCACATTTCAAAGATCACAATCCGAAACTGCATGATTTATGATGGCTCAGGCTCCCCCGCGTTTAGCGGGGATATACTGATCAAAGAGGACCGCATAGAGGCGATAGGCAAATTCGATGACACCGAGTCACAAAGGATCATTGAAGGTGGTGGACTCGCAGCCGCTCCTGGCTTCATCGACACACATACTCACTCCGACGGAAAACTACTTCAGGATCCACAGCACTCAAACAGCTTACGTCAAGGGGTAACCACTGAAATCCTTGGTCAAGACGGATTATCATACTCACCTTTATCAAGAGAAAACTACCTAGCCAATCGAAGATACCTTTCTGGCATACTCGGGCTTCCCCCAGATAACTTGGACATGTCCACCGTGGCAGCTTTTAAATCTCATTATGACAGAAAGGTTTCCATCAATACCGCTTACTGTATAGCACATGGGGCGATTCGCCTCGAAACGGTAGGGTTTAAAGATGTGCCGCTTCGAGGGGAACAGCTAGATAAGGCAAAGAATCTTATACGTCAAGGCATGGAGGAAGGGGCTGTAGGACTTGCGACAGGGATGTCGTATTTTCCGAATGCATGGAGCGACACAGACGAACTTGTAGAGCTTTGTAAGGTTGTTGCTGAATACGGGGGTGTTTATGTAACGCATCTCAGGGACAAGAATACCGATAGGGGATTCGGAGGGGGAGGTGTAGCAGAAGCATTGGAGATAGGTAGGAGATCCGGGGCAAAAGTGCACTTTTCGCATTTCAGAACAGATGAAAGCACGGCAGGGCGTGTCAGCGAACGTACTCAACTCATAGACAAAGCCATCAATGAAGGTATCGACATCTCTCTTGAGCTGTATCCTTATCCTACAGGTAGCACGTTTCCTTTAAGCTTTTTACCGAGCTATGCCCATGAAGGAGGCCCAGAGGCGATCATGCAAAGGTTGGAAAACCCTCAGGAAAGAAAAAAGCTGTCAGACTATCTGGATAATGACTATCCACGTCCAATATACGATGCCGTATTCTCATATGTACCCCTTAATGCAGATTTAGAGGGCAAGTCATTGCCCCAAGTCGCATCGGAACGTGGGACAACCCTTGGAACAACTCTTTGTGACATGTTGCTGGAGAACAAAGCCCAGGTTGGATACTGGGGTTCGCCGCCGGTCAGTGTATCCGCATGGGACCAAATAAACAGGGATGCGATGGAATTATTATCCAGACCGGATTATATGGTGGGAAGCGATTCAATACCTTTAGGTAATTACCCGCATCCAAGAGCCTATGGAACATTTCCTAGAATCGTCGGTAGATTTCAACGCAAATACAACGCAATGAAACTTGAGGAGACCATTCAAAGAATTACGGATAATCCAGCACGTAGGTTTGGCCTAGAGTCAAGAGGTCTCATCAAACCCGGATACTATGCGGACATCGTTATTTTCGATCCGAAGTCTGTCATCGATAACTCTACCTACGATGATCCCAAGCAACATCCTACCGGCATACCTTATGTCATAGTGAACGGGGAGTTGGCCGTTGATAATGAAATTTGCACAGGAAAATACCGAGGAAGGGCAATTCCGTAACCACAACAAGAAAAAGACCGAACATTGTCTTGGCTTTTGCTGACGACAGGTGAAACTGGTCGAAACGACTTCCTATCGTCTAATCCAGTACTCTCTCAAAGGCAGCCCTCAACCGTGGGCCAACTTCAGCTAATTTCTCAGCAGAATTTCCGCTGAACGCCATCCTTACATTGTTATTGTGCATTGAAGTGTCTTGATAAAAGAGCGAGCCATCGGGAAATATTAGGCCCTCCTCCGCTGCGGCTCTAGTCAAAGGCATAGAATCCCCTTCGAGAGCCCTAGGCCATAGGAAAAACCCACCGCCGCTCCTTTCAAATTCCAAGTAATCGCCGCAATATTCTTCCAGGGAGTCTGAAAGGGCTGAGCACTGATCCCCATAAAGAAGTCTCATCTGTCTCACGTGATTTTCGAACTCTCCCGATCTTATAAACTCAGCCACAGCTGATTGAATAAATGGAGCGTTCCCCATATCAGCGCGTGTCTTGCGCATCGCATCTATCGCAGACTCCTCTCCCTGCATCCACCCAAGTCGAAGGCCTGTAGCTATGGTCTTACTGAAAGTTCCCATCCTGAGAACTCCCAATCCATGATTTATTGAATATAATGAAGGGGGGGGAGGACTCGTGAAATAAAGCCCGCTATATGTGGAATCCTCTACAATCAAGATGTCTTTCGTGAGGCAAAACGTCGCTATTTCACGCCTCCGTTCAAGTGACATGGTTACACCGACAGGATTGTGGAAGTCTGGAATTACATATAAGCCTTTAACTCGTTTGCCTCTCTTCTCTGATTCAAGGACTATCGATTGAATGCGATCGATTGATGCCCCTTCACTGTCTATGCTAACTTCTTTTATTTCACCCCTGTACTTGAGAATAGTTTCCACTGTGCCTGGAAAGCTAGGGCCTTCAACTATGACCACGTCTCCGTGATCCACGAAAGTTGCGCAGAAACTTTCCATGCATCCTGAACTACCATTGAAGAGAATAAACTGATCTTCATTAGAGGGAAAATCCGTAAAACCATATTGCTCATCCTTTAATATCCCTCTGAGAACTGGATTACCCCTCCCGTATTCATACTCCATAACCGCTGGATCACCTGACTCTATCGACTCGGATATCAACCGGGACATCGACGCAAAAGGCATGTGGCTTGGTGACGGCATCCCAACCACAAGGTCAATTGGGTCGGAGTGGTTCGTAGGAATTTCCCAATCGGAACCTTCCTCTGCCCCCACACCAAGCAACTTGGCCCCTTCTGAAACCATTGAGTTTATATCGAACATTCTTGTCGACATTTATCCGGCTCTCCCTATTACATGAACATTTCAATAAACGTGTTAATTCTAAATTCTAACCCAGGGACTGAACTCAATCTCCCGCTGAGGAATAAATTACATCTATAATCGGTAGCGTTTATGCTAAACCGATCTTCCCGGCAAGCCGGAGATTGCTAAATCGAGGAATAAAGGGTGACATATGCTTAATTCTGAAGAAATAGAAGGCAAATTGAAGGAAACCCTTCGCAACCTGGAAGTAATTTATGAATGGATAGAGGTTGATCCCGAGTACGCAGATACTGCGGTATTCTGCGAACGATATGGCTTTACTATGGATGAATCTGGAAACACCATAATAGTCGCCTCAAAAAGAGGTGAGAAAAAATTCGCAGCCTGTATCGTTCTGGGGACGGACAGGCTAGACGTAAATAAGAAAGTAAGAAATCTGATGCAAGTCTCAAGACTTTCATTCGCAAACTCAGAGGACACTATGGAAATCACGGGTATGATGATCGGGGGTGTAACTCCTTACATGCTCCCCAATTCTATGCCCCTTTATATAGACTCCAAGATAATGAATTTAGAAAGCATAATATTGGGGGGCGGGAGTAGATCAGCCAAATTGAAACTTCCGCCCAAAGAATTACTGAAAATACCCTCGGCTGAAATTATAGAAGGCCTCTCACAACCATAAATAGTTTCTTTCACGTATAAAGAAGATTAGGACCAGTTCCTGACGAAATCTCTTTGAATATCCGTTTCTGGTGATTTTCTGAAGCTTCCCGCAACATCCTTCCTAAGTTCACTTATTCGAGAAAGAGCCTCTGGGCCAGACAACCCCTGGTTGACCAAATAACATCCTACGACAGTGCCAGTTCTACCTAGCCCCCTAAAGCAGTGCACGTAAACTGTCCTTCCTGCGTCCATTTCAGAGCCTAATAGGTCCAACAGTTCTGTCATCATACCTTTGTCCGGAACGTCTCTGTCCGTGATAGGAAACCTATAATAAGTCGACCGACGTGAACGCTTTCGCCTCTCCTTATGTAGGTAAGATCCATATCCTGGGCGTTCACCTAGTTCAGTCAAGTCAATAAATGTGTCTATGCCATAATCCATAAGATTGCCAATTTTCCAAGAGGGGGTATTCCAGGCTCTAAATCCGCTACTAATCAATGCGATTACCTGATGAACAAGGGTCGCCACCATAGTCGCAGCATTTAGAGAGAACTGATTCCCAGGATACTCCCCTGCCGCAAGCCTGCCATTCAACACCCAGTAAGAAAATGGATTCAGCTTTGCAAGAGGCACAGATGTAGCGTGTTTGGTTGACATGGGATTACGATAACACTATAAGCATCCATTTTCAGAGGAATAACTCGATGATCGATAAAGAGAAGAATCTTGTCTGGATAGACCTTGAGATGACAGGCCTTGGTGACGAACACGTAATAATCGAAATTGCCTCCCTGGTTACGGATTCGGAATTAAGAGAGCTTGCTGCTGGCCCAGTCTTGGCAATCCACCGTACCGAAGAAGAACTAGAAAACATAAACGAATGGTCACGGGACCAGCACACAAAATCTGGTTTACTAGATCGTGTTAAAGAGTCATCCACAACGATCGAGATCGCAGACGAAATTACTGTGGACTTTCTAAAAAAATGGGTTGATGAGAGCAAGTCCCCGATCTGTGGAAACTCAGTCGGCACCGACAGGAGATTCATTCACCGAGAGATGCCAAGTCTCGACAAGTACCTCCATTACCGAATGATCGATGTTTCCACAATAAAAGAGCTTGTCTTTCGATGGTATGAAAAACTGGACCCCCCATTGAAAAAGAGCGAGCATATCGCACTTTCTGACATTAGAGAAAGCATTGAGGAACTGAGGTGGTACAGAGAAAAGGTATTCTCTAAATCCAAATGACATCTCAACCGGGAAGCGACTCAGAAAAAGCGTTGCGTGATATTTGGGCTTCTGCTCATCTAGATTCCAAAGCCCTTGAATGGATCAACTTGGAGGGTGTAGAACCCGTACTGCCATCAACTTATAAGACCGGAGTGTGTGCGCAATCATCTATCGCAGCAGCCGGTCTGGCCGCAGCGGAGATATGGCGTCATCGTACAGGGGAGACCCAGGCCGTTTCTGTGAATATGAAAGAAGCCGCAATCGCTTTTCGAAGCGAAAGATATGCCGAATTAGAGGGAAGTCCGGTTCGGAAAGCACCTGATTCAATTCACGGATTTTACAGATGTGGGGACGGAGGCTGGATCCAGATACATTCCAACTATCCAAATCATAGGGATGGGGTTGTAAAAGCTCTTGGATGTGAAGCGTCAAGGGAAGAAGTTGCCAAAAAATTAGCTAATCTAAAAGCGTCTACCGCTGAGGACATGCTCACCGAACTTGCACTACCTGCAGGGATGATGAGAACGCCAGAAGAATGGTCCAGACATCCACAGGGTTTAGCTTTATCAAAATTACCCCTTATAGATATTGAGAGAATCGGAGATGGCCCTCCTATAGAGTTTAGATCGGGTCCTCAGAGACCTATGGAAGGGGTCCGGGTACTTGAGATGACTAAGGTAATCGCGGGACCGGTTATTGGCAGGACCCTTGCTGAGTACGGTGCGGAAATACTCTGGATAAACGGACCTCATTTAGACGTTATAGAAGCTCTTGTGTTAGACATGTCCAGAGGTAAGTACCCTGCAGAACTAGACCTTAGATATCAAAATGGCAGATCTAAATTACGTGAACTCGCCGCAAAGGCAGATGTGTTCATCCAAGGCTACCGTCCGGGAAGCATCGCTGCCAGAGGGTTTTCCCCCGAAGACCTCTCTGAAATAAAGCCTGGAATCATCTGTGTGGAACTGAGCGCTTTCAGTCACCTAGGTCCCTGGTCGCATCGACGGGGTTTTGACAGCATAGTACAAACCGTAAGCGGAATAGGATACGAAGGAGGAAAGGCAGCAGGACTAGAGGGAATGATCCATCTCCCATGTCAGGCACTGGATCATGCAACAGGCTATTTAGGGGCATTCGGAGCTATGATTGCATTAATGCACCGAGCAGAAGAAGGAGGTAGCTGGAGGGTCAGGGTTTCCCTTGCACAAACTGGCAAATGGCTTACGTCACTTGGCAAAGCAAATCACATGGATGCCACGGAAATTTCTCGAGAAGAAATCGAGACATTCTTGCAAACAAAATATTCACCGTACGGAAATATATCTTATACCCGGCCAGCAGCCTTACTTTCCCAAACTGCGAGTTTCTGGGATCCGGTATCTTCACCGTTTGGTACCTACGAACCCCAATGGCGCGCAGAATGATTTCGGTAGGATAGAACGCTCTTTGGTCTCGACCCCTAGAATTACCCACTTTTGAGTTTATTATTAATAACTGTTAGGAAAGCAAGTCATTATCGAAAGTAACTAGATGAATAACCAAGACAACAATTCAGTAGATTTCATTAGGTCCATTGTGCGAGAAGACCTTGCCTCTGGAAAGCATGATCAAATCGTTACCCGATTTCCTCCTGAACCAAATGGACACCTGCACATAGGCCATGCCACCTCTGTTTGCCTGAATTTTGGTATAGGGAAAGAGGCAGCAAATGGTTATTGCAATTTGCGTTTTGATGATACCAATCCTTCAAGGGAAAGCAACGCATTCGTCGAGGCAATTAAACGTGATATAAGGTGGCTAGGTTTCGATTGGGGAGACAAGGAATTTTATGCCTCCGATTACTTTCAGCAACTCTACGAATACGCTGTCAAATTGGTTGTATCAGGCAAGGCTTATGTGGATAGCCAATCCCCTGATGAGATAAGGGAATCCCGCGGAACGCTTAAAGAGCCTGGTCAGAACAGTCCCTATCGAGATAGATCGATAGAAGATAATCTAGATCTATTCTCAAGAATGAAGTCAGGTGAATTTGAAGAGGCTTCACACGTTTTGAGAGCAAAAATTGACATGTCGTCGCCAAACCTAAATTTGCGTGACCCTGTCATGTACAGGATTCTCAGATCTCATCACCATCAGACTGGGACCGAATGGCCAATATACCCTATGTATGATTTCGCTCACGGCCTATCCGATTCAATTGAGGGTGTCACCCATTCATTATGTACTATGGAATACGAGGATCATCGACCTCTTTACGACTGGTTTCTTGACCAACTTGGTGTATTTCCCTCCAGGCAAATAGAATTTGGAAAGGTCT
>Ga0187827_10004382_pt1 | contig 17406 bp, 12 predicted proteins | sample ETNtaG_39_FD_167969 | JGI IMG/M metagenome (GOLD analysis project Ga0187827, IMG submission 167969) | Marine microbial and viral communities from oxygen minimum zone, Eastern Pacific Ocean - ETNP2014_SV_150_PacBio MetaG (Illumina Assembly) | ecosystem: Environmental > Aquatic > Marine > Hypoxic...
GGCGGGGCCTTCTTATATGGAAAAAACCCGGATAGAGACAGTATGTTAAGGGCCTGAGAAAGTCTGGAATGGTGGTGGAATCTCTCCCTGAGGGCGCCCCGAGACCAGTGCCTTGGTATATGTCCACGATTCGCCAGTAGGATGCCCTATGGCGTGAACGTCAGCACCAACATTAATTTCAGATTTATCACCGAGTGAGATGGGTTTTATACCGCTTGGCACAGATCGAACCTTCAGCAGCGCTAGATCACTTACTTCATCCAATTTTATAACTTCGGCACGAATCAGATCGCTTTCTTTAAGGTTCCGCCCCTCCATCCGAGGCTTGAAAATTACGCCAACAGAGGAGAAACCCTCAACAACATGCCAATTTGTAAGAATTTCACCAGACGTAGAAATTAGGGACCCGGACCCCCCTCCACCGTTTCTAAGAACAAGCACAACGGTTGGTGAGAGGGCACTGTATATACTGGCTTCTTTAGCGCCTCGAAAAACTAACCGGGTGTTGTCGTTAACAGCTTTAAGAGATTTATACGCAATCCTTCCATCAAGGCCTGCAATATCCATCTCTCCAAGTTCGTGGAAAAGTGGTCGGCCGCCATGAGCAGCACCATGACCCATCGCTGGCATACCTCCGCCAAGATAGTCTTCTGGGCCAGCAAGAGCAGATGCTCCGTAGGAGACAAGAAGAAATGTAAGTAACGCCCCTTGAATGCGCATAACTACCCCCCACCCAAGAGCTAGATCACTGAACACTTCTACCAAGGTGGTGCAGGGAGAGTGTTCTGGCTGTGATCTGAGCCGCGCAAATTCGATCGAAGCCACACAAAGTGTCTACAATATGTCTACTATACCCTAGAATAACCAATGGCCCAGAAGCAATTAAGCCTATAAGCCATTGATTTTATTGGGGAGCGCACAGGGAGCACGGGGTAGGGTGCATTTACCCCTCAGGTATCCAGATGGCGGCGTCATCATCCCCGTAAGGGGTCCGCCGCACCCCTCAGGTACTCAATGCCCACCCACGCGCATACCAACGCGTCTATGCCATCCTCGTAGGTCTTTAGACCGGCGAGTGACACGGCGTCATGGAACTGTGGCCCACAATTAGGCCAAAGTCGCTCATATGCCGCCTAGGCGCCTGACGCTGGCAAATCTACATCCAGTATAGCCATATTGAAGTCGTAGGAGACACCTCCGTCCTCATCGTCGCGGTAGATGGTCCCGATAAACTCGTCACCAAGATTAACTAAAACCAACTTATCTTTTCTACCTTCTTCTAGAAGATGGATTGCGTCGTTTCCGAACTTTTCTCGCAGGTAAGTCTGAAGACGCAGGATTTCCTCTTTGTCCACGTTCAACTCCTCTTGTTTATGACATTAAAAAAACGACTGATAGGAAAGGTACTGGCATGGGCTAAAAACTATGCTGGTTCATGTGCCGGTACGAGTATTGGTTTCGGGTGGCTGGACCTCCGCTAGCGGCGGTAAGGCCGCCTTCGGGTCCGCCTCACCCGGCGTTACTTCGGACTGGATACGCTCGGCCTCGCGCCTAAGGTGGAGGAAAGAGCGAATGCTAAACGGAATACTGAGGAAATAAACAGTGGCGCAGCAGATAAAGGTAGCCCAGAACTCGGTAACCATGGTGGCAGCAAACACCCCTACCAGTAGGAAGGTAGGAATAACATAGGTCTGGGGCACCTTTATCTGTTTCAGGGAATAGGTGGGAATAGTGCTGATCTTCAGGAAGGCCGTCACCATGGCGACCACCCCCACCAAGTAGGCGTTGCGAACAATCTCGAATTCGGGAAACTCGAAGGAAATCATCATTGGTAGAAGAGCAAAACCGGCGCCGGCTGGAGCTGAGACGCCAGTGAAATAATTATAAGCCCATGGCGGCATCGCCTCACCCAAACGCGAGTTGAAACGAGCCAGGCGCAAGGCTGAGCAGATGCAGTAAAGGGTGACAATGATCCAGCCTTTGCCACCCAGCTCCCACAGCGACCAGTGGTATAGAACTACCGCCGGGGCGACGCCGAAACTGACGAAATCAGAGAGGGAATCAAGCTCGGTGCCGAATTTGCTACCACCGCCTAAAAGGCGCGCCATGCGGCCATCAAGATTGTCAAGAAATCCAGCTAGGATGACCGCAACCACCGCCCATTCCCATTGTGCAAGCAAGGCAAACCGCATGGCCGACAGCCCCGCACATAAGGACATGAGGGTTAGCAAAGTAGGAATCATTATGTTCAGAGATTGTCCCTTAAATCGTTTCCGACGTGCCCTAAACATATGGTTGGGGCTCCTTCCTGTACTGCTGACGAAGCATGGCAGATTCTTGGTCTGGCTCTGCGGGACAGCGATTATATCAAGGACGTCAATTATTTACCAAAATCGGCTATCACTGTTTCTCCAGCAACGGCGATCTGTCTGGCAAGCACCTTGGGTCGCGTGCCCGTTGGCAGATAAATATCTACCCGGCTGCCAAAGCGAATCAAGCCGAAACGATCTCCGGCACGCACCTGTTGCCCCTCGGCAAGATCGTATTTGATGCGCCTGGCCACGAGACCGGCTATCTGGACAAAGGCAATCTCTACCCCATGATCGGTTTTCATGGATACGGACATGCGTTCGTTATGTTCGCTAGCCTTGTCCAAGGAGGCGTTAAAAAAACGGCCTGGTCTATATGAGATCTTTCCTATCACGCCGTGAGCCGGGATACGGTTCACGTGTACGTTGAACACATTCATGAAAATGCTGACACGAAGACGTGCCGTATCCCCAATGCCCAACTCCGGTGGTGGCGGCATTTCTGCGAGCGGCAGCACCACGCCATCAGCGGGGCTGATAACCAGACCTGGTTTCTGAGGCGTTATCCGTTCGGGATCGCGGAAAAAATAGGCGCACCACGCGGTGAGAACCACCCCGACAAAGCCCAAGGGAGGATAAAAAACCCAGAGTCCGGCTGTGAGAACAGCAAAGAGAGCGATAAACGGCCAGCCAGCTCTGTTGATTGAAATACACACAGCTTTTTTAATTTCGGAATCCACGGATACCCATCATTCAAAAGAAGCCGTCATTTAGCGGATTTTCATGGCAAAGTCGACGTCCCATGGTGGGGCCCAACGCCGGAGAAATATGGGAGGAAGAAAGAGTCCTAGCTGCCTGCTTCCTCGACGACACGAGGCAGGGTGAATACCTGTCCAGGATAAATGAGATCGGGATTGCGAATCTGCGAACGGTTGGCCTCGTAAATCACATGGTATTTGATCCCATAACCATAGGCCCTGCGCGCCAGTCGCCATAGGCTATTCCCTGGCTGTACCACCACCGCGCTTTTCTGCATCACCGTCGCGCTTTCATCTTCTATCACTGGCGGGCTCTCAGCACGCGAGAAGGGAAGCTCTACCCGCACCACCACCTGGCCATCGGGGGAGATTTGGTCGACACGTAGATTGTAAAGGCCCGAGGCCACATTCCAGTTTGGTGCCAAGGTCCAGAATCCGTCATCCGAAGCTACTGTCTCACCAAGCAATGCGTTGTCGAGATAGACGCGCAGCGCCTCCCCGGGAGCACCCCGCCCGCCGAACTGGATCCGACCAGCATGGTCATAATCCACCACATCCATGGAGAGAGCAATGTCGTCGGTCTCGCCTGAGGGGGACTGCAGCAACTGACTGGCACCAGAACCGTCACGCCGGGTTTTCAGGATCAGCGCATTGCCTAGTTCCTCGCTGACGCGACCAGCAATATCATGATCGGATTGGGGTAGGACCATAACCACTACGTCTTCGGAAATCACCGCATCACCACCACCAATCCGGGAGGTAAGGCCCAGTTCGAGATTGCCTGGAGGAAACGGTGTTTCGGACACCCAGACCCACTCGCCACGACTGTCTGCTGCAACTTCGCCGATTTCCTGACCGTGGTTAGAGATAATCACCTCGGCGTTGGGGCTGGCCTGGCCCGCTAGCACTGCTTCCCCTTCGCGGTTGACCCGCACCACATCGAAGGTAGGCAACGTGGGCACAGCCGGCGCCACAGTCTCAGCGGGAGCAGGCATGGGCTCGGGCTCGGCCAGTTCAGCAGTTTCCGGCTGCGCAGAAGGGGAAGGAGCAGACATAGGCATGGGCTCGGGCTCGGCCAGTTCAGCAGTTTCCGGCTGTGCAGAAGGGGGATCGGTGGCGGCAGGGAGTTCGGATACCGTTTCAGGGGGCGTTTCCCCGAGGTGGTAGACATACAGACCAGCAAAAATAATGGCCAGGCCGGCCAGGCCCACAGCAACGGATGTATTCACATCCCCTTGCGGTATTTTTTCTTGGGCGTGGGTCAAAGGTAGTATGCCATAAATTTATTCACGACCCCTCGCAGTAATTTTCGTGAACGTGGGTTAAAAGTAATACGCCTTCCTACCTGTTGCAACGACGCCTTGCGCATAGCGCTACTCTTCGCCTAGAAGAGGCGGCAGAAACACGATTCTCCAACACGAGGCCTGAAATCCTATGCCCATTCGCTCCCTTTGCGTTTATTGCGCCTCGTCGGAGACCATTCCCGACGAACACCGGAAATACGCCAGGGAACTGGGTCGGAAATTAGCCGAAAACGGCATCCACATGATTACCGGCGGCGGCCATGTAGGGCTTATGGGAGAGACTGCTAATGCAGCGCTTGCCGCGGGCGGCGAGGTGACGGGGATTATCCCGCGCTTCATCAAGCAATGGGAGGTAGACCACCGCGGGTTGACTCGACTGATCGAGGTGGAGAGCATGCACGAACGCAAGCAGAAAATGTTCAATATGTCTGACGCCTTCGCAGCCCTGCCCGGTGGACTCGGCACGCTGGATGAAACCCTGGAAATTATAACCTGGAAGCATCTGGGGTTACATGACAGGCCCATATTTCTGATCGAAGCCGGCGGCTATTGGAAACCGTTTCATAACCTTTTCGACCATATGATCGCCACCGGCTATGCCAATCAGGGATGCAAGGACCTGTACACCGTAGCTGCTGACCCCGAAGAAGTGATCGCCACGCTGAAGGCCCTACCGGCCGCACATAAAGGCGAAGACAGCAGCCATATCTGACCTTGGGAGCGGGGATCATTGCGTCCTCTCGGGGGAATGGTAGGTTGAGACAAAGAGGATACGGAGAGAAGCTTTCATGGTGAAAATTAAGGTAACCAATCCCGTTGTCGAAATCGATGGTGACGAGATGACACGGATCATCTGGAAATTCATCAAGGACAAGCTGATTCTTCCCTATCTCGACGTGGAGTTGAAATATTTCGACCTCGGGATCGAAAACCGCGATGCCACCGAAGACCAGATTACGGTGGATGCAGCTGAAGCCATCCAGGAACACGGCGTAGGCATAAAATGCGCCACCATCACGCCCGATGAAGCACGAGTGGAAGAATTCGGGCTCAAAAAAATGTGGCGTTCACCCAACGGTACCATTCGCAATATCCTGGGCGGTACCGTTTTTCGCGAACCCATCATCTGCAATAATGTGCCGCGCCTGGTGCCGGGATGGACCCAGCCCATGGTCATCGGCCGTCATGCCTTCGGCGATCAGTACCGGGCCACTGATTTCGTGGTGCCGGGAAAAGGAAAACTCACTATCAGCTTCAAGCCCGAAGGCGGTGGCGAGACCATCGAGCACGAGGTTTTCAATTTCCCAGGCGGTGGCGTAGCTATGGCCATGTACAATCTTGATAACTCTATCCGTGATTTCGCCCGCGCTTGCATGAACTACGGCCTTAATGTTGGCTGGCCGGTCTATCTCTCTACCAAGAACACCATCCTCAAGGCCTATGACGGCCGCTTCAAGGACCTTTTCGCTGAGGTTTTCGAGGCCGAGTTCAAGAACAAGTTCAAGGCCATGGGCATCACCTATGAACACCGCCTTATCGACGATATGGTGGCAGCGGCCCTGAAATGGAGCGGTGGCTTCGTCTGGGCCTGTAAGAATTATGATGGCGACGTGCAGTCAGACACCCTGGCCCAGGGCTTCGGCTCGCTAGGGCTCATGACTTCGGTACTGATGACGCCAGATGGCAAGGCGGTGGAGGCCGAGGCCGCCCACGGCACCGTGACCCGCCATTACCGCCTGCACCGTGAGGGCAAGGCCACTTCCACCAATCCTATCGCCTCCATATTCGCCTGGACGCGGGGGCTTTATCACCGTGGTCGGTTTGACAACACGCCCAAGGTACAGGCCTTCGCTAAAACGCTGGAAAAGATCTGCGTAGACACAGTGGAAGCGGGCTTCATGACCAAGGACCTAGCGCTCCTCATAGGACCTAAACAGTCGTGGCTTACCACCAAGGAGTTTCTTGACAAGCTGGACGAAGGCCTACAGCAAGAGATGAGATAATCCAGTTGGCTGTAGCTCTTCCACCACTTCAGTCGCCACTCCTGGAGAGCACTTTTTCTATAGCTTTCAGCGCCGCATCGGCTTTGGTCCCGTCGGGGCCGCCGGCTTGAGCCATGTCGGGGCGGCCGCCGCCGCCCTTTCCGCCGAGGGTTTTTGCACCTACACGCACTAGGGATACGGCGTCGAATTTTTCCGTAAGGTCATCGGTGACGGAAACCACTAGGGAGGCTTTACTTTCGTTCACCGTCACCAAAGCGATAATGCCAGAACCAATACGCACCTTTATCTCGTCGGCCATTGGTTTTAGGTCCTTGGCCGGCACGTCCCGGAGACAGCGGGAGGCGAAGGTGACACCGGCCACCTCCTTGTCGGCTTCGCCAGTGTTGATATCGTTGCCACCCACGCCACCGCTAGCCATAGAGCGCCTGGCCTCGGAAAGGTCACGCTCCAGCTTCTTACGTTCGTCTAATAAGGCAGAGACACGAGATTCGAGGTCCGTCGGGGCCGCCTTCAGCGCCGAGGCTGCCCCCAATAATTGGGCTTTCTGTTCGGCCACAGAAGCCACAGCCGCCTCTCCAGTAAGCGCTTCTATACGGCGCACCCCGGAGGCCACGGCGGACTCGCCAACGATGTGGAAAAACCCGATATCGCCAGTGCGGCGCACATGAGTGCCGCCACATAATTCCATGGAATAGGGAGCTTGCTCACCTTCTGTGCTATCTTCTCCTCCCATGGAGACTACGCGTACTTCGTCACCGTACTTCTCACCAAACAGGGCAATGGCGCCGTGCTCTACGGCCTCGTCGGCAGTCATGAGACGGGTGGTCACTTCGCTGTTGCCGCGGATGCAGGCATTGACTTCCGATTCGATGGCGACAAGCTCTTCAAAGCTTATCGCCTTGGGATGACTAATATCGAAGCGCAGCCGGTCAGGGGCTACCAGCGACCCCTTCTGGGTCACATGATCGCCTAACTGCCCGCGCAGGGCGCGGTGCAGAAGATGGGTGGAGGAATGATTGGCGCGTAGCCGCGTGCGGCGTTCACCGTCAACAGCAAGCTCCACTACCTCGCCCACGACCAAGGTCCCCGACGTCATTTTGCCCGTATGCACGTGCAGGTTGCCGAGGAACTTTCGGGTGCCGGAAACCTCCATACAGGCGCGTTTCTTTCCATCACCGGAACCGAGAACAATCCCGCTGTCGCCAACCTGACCGCCGGATTCCCCGTAAAAGGGGGTCTGGTTGACGATGAGGGCCAGTTCACCCTTGCCTGTCTTGTCCACTTCCTTTCCGTCCACTACCAGGGCCACCACCTCACCATCAGCGGATTCCACCTCGTAGCCAAGAAATTCCGTGGCCCCAACCCTCTGTCCTATTTCAAACCAGATTTTTTCCGTGGCTGCCTCGCCAGAACCGGCCCAATTGGCGCGCGCCTCTTTCTTCTGACGTTCCATGGCGATGTTGAAGCCGTCTAAGTCTATATCCCGCCCCTGGCTGCGTAACACATCCTGAGTCAGATCAAGGGGAAAACCGTAGGTATCGTAAAGCTTGAAGGCGGTATCACCGGACAACACTGTAGCGCCGGAAAGCTTTTTTGTTTCCTCAGAGAGAAGTTTCAGCCCTCGTTCCAGAGTCTTCTGGAAACGGGCTTCCTCGAGCTTGAGGATTTCCGTAATCAGGGCTTGGGCACGACCCAGTTCCGGATAGATCTGCCCCATTTCGGTAGTCAGCGCTGGTACTAATCGCCACATGAGAGGCTCTCGCCCACCCAGCATGTGCACATGGCGCATGGCCCGGCGCATGATCCGCCGCAGCACGTAGCCACGCCCCTCATTGGAAGGGAGAACACCATCAGCCATGAGAAAACATATAGCGCGCAGGTGATCAGCAATAACCCGGTGAGACACGGCCTTATCGCCTTCCGCCTTTACTCCCGTCACTTCCTCGCACGCCTCGATCAGGGCTTTGAAGAGATCGGTATCGTAGTTGTTGTGGACCCCCTGCAGCACGGCGGCAACGCGTTCCAACCCCATGCCGGTATCGATGCTGGGCCGCGGCAGGTCCACGCGCTCATCGGCCGAGAGGCGATTGTACTGCATGAAGACGAGATTCCAGATTTCTACGAAACGGTCGCCCTCGGCTTCTGCCGAACCGGGCGGGCCGCCGGGGACATCCTCACCATGATCGTAGAAAATTTCTGCACATGGCCCACAAGAACCAGTATTGCCCATGGACCAAAAATTGTCAGCACTATCGAGACGCAGGACAAGTGATTCCGGCAGGCCGGTGATCTTTCGGGAGAGTTTGAAGGCCTCATCGTCATCGGCGTGGACCGTTATCATTAACCGCTCGGCGGGTACGGCAAATTCTTTGGTGATCAAGTTCCAGGCCAGTTCAATGGCCACGTCCTTGAAATAGTCACCGAAAGAAAAATTCCCCAGCATCTCAAAAAAAGTGTGGTGACGTGCGGTATAACCCACATTATCGAGGTCGTTGTGCTTGCCGCCCGCGCGCACGCATTTCTGGCTGGTAGCAGCGCGGGTGAAGTCTCGTTTCTCGGCTCCAGTAAAGACATTCTTAAAGGGAACCATCCCGGCATTGGTAAACAGCAGGGTTGGGTCGTTGTGGGGCACGAGCGAACCAGAGGCTACGATTTCGTGATCATTTTTCGCGAAGTAGTCGAGGAAGGCGGTACGGATGTTGTTGCTGATCTCCATCCCATGCTTTTAACCCGCCCCCCCAACCGTGTCTAGCAGACGGGTGGAAAGAAAGAGGGGCACGCGGCATCCTTCCATCCCTCTCAGAAAAATGAACTCCCAAATACCCAACCTACCGATGGCCCATAGGTCGGGTTATGACTTGGTAGCTTCAACCACCGTTTCGGCCGGGGTGTCTTCACCACTTTCAGCCGCGACGCCCATGACGTCAGCAGCGCAGAGACCTGCGTCATTGCGAATTGCCTGTTCTATTTTCCTCGCCACCTCTGGATGTTCGTGAAGGAAGGTCTTAGCGTTTTCACGACCCTGGCCGATGCGCTCCCCGTCATGGGAGAACCAGGCGCCGGATTTTTCCACCACCCCGGCCTGGACGCCGAGATCGATGAGTTCGCCTAGCCGGGAGATGCCTTCGCCGTACATGATGTCGAATTCCACCACTTTGAAAGGCGGTGCCATCTTGTTCTTAACCACCTTGACCCGGGTCTGGTTACCAATCACCCTGTCGCGATCCTTGATGGCGCCGATACGGCGGATGTCGAGCCGCACCGAGGCGTAGAATTTCAGGGCATTGCCGCCGGTGGTGGTTTCTGGATTGCCAAACATGACGCCGATCTTATGGCGAATCTGGTTGATAAAGATTACAGTGCAGCGCGATTTGGCAATAGAGCCCGTGAGCTTTCGCAGAGCTTGGCTCATGAGGCGAGCGTGCAAGCCCATATGGGAATCCCCCATCTCACCCTCAAGTTCTGCCCGCGGCACCAGCGCTGCGACGCTGTCTATCACCAGCACGTCCACTGCCCCCGAACGTACTAAAGTATCGGTGATCTCCAGTGCCTGTTCCCCGGCGTCGGGCTGGGAAATAAGCAAATCATCCACATTAACGCCGAGCTTGCGCGCATAGGCCGGGTCCAGCGCGTGTTCGGCATCCACGAAGGCGCAAGTGCCATCGATTTTCTGGGCCTCTGCCACCACATGCAGAGCCAGGGTGGTCTTGCCAGACCCTTCCGAGCCATAGATCTCCACCACGCGGCCACGAGGCAACCCGCCAATACCGAGCCCGATGTCAAGACCCAGCGAGCCGGTGGGGGTAGATTCCACCTCCATCACGCCTTCATGCTGTCCAAATTTCATGATGGAGCCCTTACCGAAGCTACGCTCGATCTGTCCCAGCGCCACTTCGAGAGCCTTTTTCTTGTCCATGTCGTCCTTGTCAACCAAACGGATTGCCGCCTCGGCCATGTCTGCCTCCATCTTATTTCACAGGGATGAAAATCAATCAATGCACCACTCAATAACCTACAATGTACATGTTTTGTTCTCATCTACAAGAGAATATTTCAAGAACATTCGTCCGAATAGAGCCGGAATTGTTTCGACACGACAATGTCTGGTAAACGCACAGCGCCGGAGTGGCCACCTCTGGGAACGGGTCCAGGACACTTGTTAAGCGGCTACCATGTTCTCAGTCTCGCTTTCCACCACGATGTGGAAAGGTTAGTCGTCGCGGTAGGTTTTTTCCATCTGTTCGTGACGTTCCTGGGCTTCAATACTCAGGGTGGCGATGGGTCGCACCTCGAGCCTCTGCAAACTGATGGGTTTGCTAGTTTCCTCACAAAAACCGTATGACTTCTCCTCGATACGCTTCAACGCCTCGTTGATCTTGGTGATCAGTTTGCGCTCGCGGTCGCGAGTGCGAAGCTCGAGGGCGCGATCGGTCTCAAGCGAAGCACGATCGGCGACGTCCGGTTCCTGAGGACTGTCCTCTTGGAGGTGTTGAATGGTTTCGTTCGACTCTTGGAGGAGTTCCTCGCGCCAGCATTCCAGTTTCTGGCGGAAATATTCAAGTTGCATGGGATTCATAAAGGATTCTTTTTTTGTAGGTCGATAATCCGGCGGAAGCAGTGGTCGCATTGATGCCCTCGCTTTACCATGGTTATTTTTGCGGTGGAGTATATGTATCTCTTGGTCAGGTCTCAACAGTGATGTTTACCGCAGAGAAAAAAATTTATCTGAAAAAAATATTTTAGAATCAATGTGTTGTAAACTGTAGCGCAAGATTTTTCATACGTGATGACCCGGTCCCATGAATAGCTGTTTTCCCCACCTAACAGTCTTACACCGCCTGTTTATGGCGCCCACGGGATTGACAAGGTTGTGGCACAGTCCAATGGTAAGCGCCGAAGCATGAAACAAAACACCCCAAAGCGTGATGGCGTGCCCCCTCATCCCAAGGGACTGCGGGCAAAACGCCAAGCCTTTTACGATGTCCAGAATCTCCTCGGCGACTTGCCCCGGAAACGCGACATGCTGCTGGAATTCCTCCACCTGGTGCAGGATGAATTCCACTGCCTTTCGGAATCCCATCTGGTGGCGGTGGCCCATGAACTGAGGCTTTCCTTTGCCGAGGTCTACGAGGTCGCCACCTTTTATGCACATTTCGACGTCATCAAGGATAACGAACCAGCGCCGCCATTAACCGTCCGGGTCTGCGACAGCCTCACCTGCGAGATGAGCGGCGCAAAGAAGCTCCTTGGCTCGTTGATCAAGGACAGTGGGAAAAAGTTCCGGGTCGTACGGGCGCCGTGCATGGGACGATGCGACCTAGCCCCAGTGGCCGAGGTGGGCAGGAATCATATCACCAGAGCTACGATCAAATCCGTACGCACCGCCATCTCCGAAGGCCATACCGCCACAAAAATTCCCGATGCCAAGCTTTTCGAAACTTATAAAAAGAACGGTGGTTATACCCTTCTCCAGGACTGTCTGGCGGGAGAGCGCACCCCTAACGGGCTAATCAAGACCCTCGAAGGTTCCAAGCTGAAGGGCATGGGGGGCGCTGGGTTTCCCGCCGGAACGAAATGGAGATTCGTACGCAAGGAACCAGGCCCGCATTTGATGACCGTTAATGCCGACGAGGGGGAACCCGGCACCTTCAAGGATCGTTTCTATCTCGACAGAGACCCCCACCGCTTCCTCGAAGGCATGCTGATCGCGGCCTGGGCGGTGGAAGCCACCGACGTCTACATTTATCTACGCGACGAATATCCCGGCATCTATAAATTATTAAAGCAGGAAATTTTCAAGCTTGAGGCCACCAAGCTCACCACCGCTACCCGCATCCACCTGCGACGCGGTGCCGGTGCTTATATCTGTGGCGAGGAATCGGCAATGATGGAGAGCATCGAGGGCAAACGCGGCTTGCCGCGCCACCGTCCTCCCTACGTATCCACGGCAGGCCTATTCGGACGCCCCACGCTAAACCACAATGTAGAAACCCTACACTGGGTACGCGATGTGGTAGAAAAGGGTGCAGACTGGTTCGCTAGTCAGGGGCGCAATGGGGGTGAGGGCCTGCGCAGCTACTCCATCTCCGGGAGGGTCAGAGAGCCTGGCATGAAACTGGCGCCATCCGGCATCACCATGAATGAACTGCTGGAGGAATACTGCGGTGGCATGGCCAAAGGGCATAAATTTAAAGCCTACCTTCCCGGCGGCGCCTCGGGCGGGATTTTACCCGCATCCCTGGCTGACATTCCCCTGGATTTCGGCACCCTGGAAGAGCACGGCTGCTTTATCGGATCAGCGGGCATCATAGTACTTTCGGACAAAGACAACATCCGTGATGCTGTTCTAAACCTCATGAGTTTTCTCGCCAATGAAAGCTGTGGCCAGTGCACACCATGTCGGGTGGGGACAGAAAAGGCGGTGAAGCTGCTTGAAGCCAAAAAGTTGAACCGTCCTCTGATGAGGGAACTCTGTGCCACCATGGCCGACGCCTCCATTTGTGGGCTGGGTCAGGCCGCTGGCAATCCCGTGTTGAGCATGATGAAGCATTTCAATAAGGATTTTGCATGAGCAAAACTATCGCCTTTACCATTGATGGCAAAAAGGTCGAGGCAGCGCCAGGCGAGACCATCTGGAAGGTAGCCGAACGTCACGGAATCCTCCTGCCCCATCTTTGTTACAAACCGGCGCCGGGTTACCGGCCCGACGGCAACTGTCGCGCCTGTATGGTGGAGATTGAGGGTGAGTTGGTTCTCTCTGCATCCTGCATCCGCACGCCAACGCCGGGCATGAAGGTCAAGACCAAAGCCGAACGCGCCGTGAAAGCCCGCAAAATGGTAATGGAGCTCCTTCTCGCCGATCAACCCCACAGAGACAAGGCCCATGACGATGATTCCCATTTCTGGCATATGGTCGATGCCGTAGGCGTAGATAAAAGCCGCTTTCCCTCCCGCGAGATGCCGCCCCCAGATAACAGCCACCCTGCCATAAGCGTGCAACTAGACGCCTGCATTCAGTGTGGGCTATGCACCCGCGCTTGTCATGAAGTTCAAGTCAACGACGTCATTGGCGTGGCTTTCCGCGGGGCGAAGTCCAAAGTCGTCTTTGATTTCGACCACCCCATGGGGGATAGCACCTGCGTGGCCTGTGGTGAATGTGTCCAGGCTTGCCCTACTGGTGCGCTCATGGAGGCCACCCGGGTTGAGAAAGATGGTAGAGGGTCCATCAAAGCCGATACCAGAGTGGATAGCCTGTGTCCCTATTGTGGCGTCGGCTGCCAGCTCACTTTCAACGTGCGCGATGGCAGGTTGCTCTCGGTGGAAGGCCGCAACGGACCGGCCAATCACAACCGGCTCTGCGTCAAGGGAAGGTTTGGATTTGACTATGTGCACCATCCCCACCGCCTCACCAAGCCCTTGATCCGCAAAGCCGGGATACGAAAAATCCCCGACGAACCATTCAATCCAGCCGATCCCTTTGCTAATTTCCACGAGGTCTCGTGGGAACAGGCGCTGGACGAAGCCGGTGGTGGATTTCGGCATCTGCGCGACCGCGAGGGGACCCGGGTGCTGGCTGGATTCGGCTGTGCTAAGGGCTCCAACGAAGAGGCGTATCTGTTTCAGAAGCTGGTGCGCACCGGATTCCGCAACAACAACGTGGACCATTGCACCCGTATGTGCCACGCATCGAGTGTAGCCGCGCTGATGGAAACTATCGGCTCCGGTGCAGTGACAGCGCCGGTTTCGGAATGTCTCAATTCCGAAATTATTTTCGTGATCGGTGCTCGCCCAGCCCAGAACCACCCAGTGGCTGCCACTTTCATCAGGAACGCGGTGAAGAGCGGGGCCACCCTCATTGTGGCTGACCCCCGCAACCAGGCCCTAAGCCGCCACGCTAAACACATGCTGCAGTTTCGGCCTGGCACCGATGTGGCACTTCTCAATGCCATGATTCACACCATCATCAAGGAAGGCTTAGTGGATTCCAATTATATCAAGACCCGTACCGAAGGCTTTGAAGATCTGAAGAAATACACCGCCTACTTCACGCCCGAGGAAATGTCCGCTGTCTGCGGCATCGCCCCCGACACTCTGCGCGATGTGGCCCGCCTTTTCGCCAAGGCCAAAAGCGCCATGATCTTCTGGGGCATGGGCGTTTCCCAACATGTGCACGGCACAGATAATGCGCGCTGCCTGATATCGCTGGCTCTAATTACTGGCAATATCGGCAAACCCGGTGCCGGGCTCCACCCCCTACGCGGCCAGAACAACGTCCAAGGCGCCTCCGACATGGGGCTAATCCCCATGGTCTATCCAGACTATCGGTCTGTAACGAAGCCTCAAGAGCGGGAATTCTTCGAGAAGTTCTGGGACACACCGCTCAACCCCGACGAGGGCCTGACGGTAGTGGAGATCATGGACGCCATCCGTAAGCGTGAAATCATGGGCCTTTATGTAATGGGTGAGAACCCAGCCATGTCCGACCCCGATACGCTACACGCGCGCGAGGCCTTGTGCCAACTCGAACATATGGTGGTCCAGGATATCTTCATGACAGAAACTGCCTTTCTCGCTGACATCATCTTGCCTGCTTCGGCCTTCCCTGAAAAAGATGGTACCTTCACCAATACTGACCGCCGTGTGCAGATGGCCCATCAGGCTATCGAACCGCCGGGAAACGCCCGCCAGGACTTATGGATTATTCAGCAGATGGCACGTCGTCTCGACCTCGACTGGAACTATGACTCCCCGCGCGAGGTCTATGAGGAACTGCGCCAGTGCATGCCCTCTATTACTGGCATCACCTGGGAACGCTTGGAGAAGAAAGGCGCCGTCACTTACCCCTGTAAGAACAAGAGTGATCCCGGACAGGAAGTTATCTTCGGTGACTCCTTCCCCACTGAAAACGGCCTAGGCAAGCTAATACCGACGGAGATCATGCCACCCGATGAAACCCCCGATAATCACTTCCCTATGGTGCTCACCACGGGGCGACTTCTCGAACATTGGCATACCGGCTCTATGACCCGACGCACCTACGTTCTTGATAGCCTTGAACCTGAGGCCACAGTCCACCTTTCTCCAGCTGATATGAGCCGCTTTAGGCTCAAGCACGGCGACTGGGTACGAGTCTCTACACGGCGTGGATCCATTGAACTAAAAGCTCGTTCAGACCGTCAGATTCGCATCGGGATGATCTTCATTCCCTTCTGCTTCCGCGAAGCTTCGGCCAATGTACTCACCAACCCAGCGCTGGACCCCTTTGGAAAAATTCCCGAACTCAAATACTGTTCGGCTCGAGTGGAAAAATTGGACGGCGAACAAGTTTCCGGCAAGACGGCAACATAGCTACCACGACAGAACGGCTATCAAAAAAGGGCGGTCCTTACGGGCCGCCCTTTTCTTTAATATAAAGCGCGCAGAGACTTAAACGGTATCGTCGTCCATTTCCTTCTGGGTCATGTGGTGCTTCTCGTGCACCGGCTTCACCATCCAGTTGGAAACGAGCGCGATGGCCAACAAGGCGGCCATAGCAAACATGGTGGTGTTATAGAGGGTGGCCGAGGGGTCCTGGGTGCCCGCGGGCGCAACCTCCATGAGCTTGGAAATAGTCACGGTCTTGGCCTCCACCAGTGCAGCAAGCTGATCCTTGCCCGCACCGAAAGCGGACTCGAAAACTGAGGGGTCTGTCATTGCAGCCAGTTTCTGAATGGCGTTGTCCACTGAAACCTGGCGCAGTTGGGTAATGGCCAACGGTCCCAGAACGCCCGCCGTGCTCCAGGCGGTGAGAAGACGCCCATGAATGCCGCCCACGTGGAAGGTGCCAAAAATATCAGCGAGATAGGCGGGAATAGTGGCAAACCCGCCACCATACATGGTGAAGATAATCATGGTGGCAGCATAGAATGTCACCAGCCACATCACTTCCGGCGAAGCACTAACCTGCACCGCGCTATAGGGTATGGAAAGGTAGAGTGCGATGCCCAGGACGAAAAAGATGCAATAGGTTATCTTGCGGCCCATGAAATCGGACATGCTGGCCCAGAAGAGCCGCCCGCACATGTTAAAGACGCTAACCATCACCACATAGGTGGCGGCAAAGGTGGCGTCCACGAGAAGTGGCAGGGTGGTGCCAAAGATTTCCGTCATCATAGTCTTGGCTACGCCAAGCACGCCGATACCTGCGGTCACGTTGAAGCACAGTACGATCCACAGAAAATAGAACTGCGGTGTCTTCAGGGCCTCGTCGATATGGACGTGGTTCTTGGTCATCATCTTTTTTGCGGCATGGGCCTCGTCTGGCGGGGTCCAGCCCTCGGGCGCCCAGCCCTCCGCTGGTACGCGGTACGAGAACGCCGCAATCGTCATTACCACGAAATAAATGGCGCCCAGAGTAAAGAAGGCCTGCGCCACCCCGGTCGACCCGGTCCCCACCAGATACACGCCTTCGGGCCCGGGCGTGATCATGTTTGATACGTCATTGGCGCCCACCACAACCACTTCCTTCATCTGGCCGGCGATATCGGCGAAGCGCTTTCCGCCTTCGGTAATCAGGTCCACAGCATCCACCGAGCCCAGGAATTCGGGTGCCTTGTAATAGAGATGGATAAAATATTCCTTCAGTGGCGCGCCGATCATGGCGCCACCGCCGAACCCCATGATGGCCATGCCGGTGGCCATGCCGCGGCGGTCGGGGAACCAGCGGATGAGCGTGGCGACGGGCGAAACGTAGCCCAGACCCAGCCCACAGCCACCGAGGACGCCATAGCCGAGATAAATCAGCCACAACTGATGGGTCAGGATGCCAGCACCGCCAACCGCGAAACCGCCGCCCCAGCAACAGGCGGCCACAAATCCCACCATGCGGGGACCAACCCGTTCCAGCCAGTGCCCGGCGAAGGCCGCCGCCAGCCCCAGAAAAACGATAGCTACGGAAAAGATCCACACCACCTCTCCCAGGTTCCAGTCTGCAGCGGCGGGTGCGGCCACGCCGATGGCCTTGATCAGCGCCGGGTTGAAGATACTCCAGGCG
>Ga0187827_10004390_pt1 | contig 17391 bp, 16 predicted proteins | sample ETNtaG_39_FD_167969 | JGI IMG/M metagenome (GOLD analysis project Ga0187827, IMG submission 167969) | Marine microbial and viral communities from oxygen minimum zone, Eastern Pacific Ocean - ETNP2014_SV_150_PacBio MetaG (Illumina Assembly) | ecosystem: Environmental > Aquatic > Marine > Hypoxic...
AGTACAACCATCTTCACGTCCGACTTCTTTAAGTTTGGCCCCAGCTAATGTGAAGCAACGTTTGTAGGTGTAGTCTTGACCTTTTTGGAAAACAAGTTCATTTCTGTCGAAGGATGAGGTGTCGGGGAGCTTGCCCATCTTATCTCGATCGTTACCGGCCAGTGCGGCTGCACTACCTAGCGAAATCGCAGCGGCAGCGCCAGAGGTGACAAATGCAGATTCAGTACCAAGTGTTTCAGCAATGAAATCACCAGTTTTCCTCAGTAAGTCCTCAAATACGACATAACCTGAGTTCATAGCTTCGTCCATCGCCTCCTGGATTTCCGGAGGTGGGGTAGAGCCGCCTAGTAGGGTTTGATTGCCACGTGCATTAATGCCTGGTGTAACTCCAAATTGTTCATATATTCCTGTCACCGTAGCCTCCATAGCGAACTGTTGTCAGTTGGTGTATGTCATTATGTCCATGAAATTGAGTTTTATTTCGTCGATGCGTAGTTCTATCACAAGTTGACTTAATAATGACTGTTTAAATGACTAAACTTGGCCTCTACAACCTTTCTGAATGGTTAAAGGATTCGAACAATGTCGAGCGACCCGCTTAATAACCCTGTATATGCCAGATTTGGTGTAACCCCATTGATAAATGCTGGAGGAACGCATACCACTCACGGTGGTTCGATGATGAGCGCAGAGGTTCGAGAGGCAATGAGTCTGGCATCCGAGTCTTACGTCAACCTTGTTGAATTAAAAAGAGCAACCGGAGATTTTGTAGCTGAGGTTACGGGAGCTGAAAGTGGACTAATTTGTTCAGGAGCAGCCGGTGGACTTTTGCTGGCAACCGCTGCGGTGATTACAGGAACTGATTCAAAAAAGATTGCTCAGCTTCCGGATACAGTCGGACTTAAAAATGAAATCCTTACACAGCACAATAACCCTGCTGGCTACATGAAATGCCACGAATATGCAGGAGCGGAAATCAGACTGTCAGGAGATGGAAACGGTGCAACCGCTACGCAATTTGTGAAATCAATAACAGAAAAAACGGCTGGAATTCTTTACACATTCGCTTATGGTCCACCCAGAAATGGACTGTCCCTTAAGCAGGTAGTTGAAATCGCTAACGATAATGCTGTGCCAGTTATTGTTGATGGTGCAGCCATGTTGCCACCCAAATCCAACTTAACTCGATATATCGATGATGGTGCCGATCTAGTCACATTTTCCGGTGGAAAATACATAGGTGGTCCACAATCGGCAGGTCTTCTCGCAGGACGCAAAGACTTGATCGAAGCTGCATTACTAAATAGTGGCCCCGAAATGGCTGTTGGACGCCCTGCCAAGGTTGGGCGGGAAGAAATGATTGGAATGGCTACAGCATTGCAATTGTTTATAGAGTCCGACGATGATGCTCGTATGGCGGCAATGAGAGCTCAAGCTGAACATATCTATGATGAATTGAAAGACAACCCGAACGTTACGGTTTCTGTAGAACACGATTACCTGCAGTTTCATGTACCGAATTGCGTGATCAGGTTCAATAATGGTTCAAGTGAAGCGGATCGTGTGTGGCAAGAACTTCATCAGGGAAAACCCCGTGTTTACATCGCAAGGATTGATGGAGGACTGGCGGCTAATATGGTCAACTTGGCGATCGGCCAAGAGCAAGTAGTGGCTGCTCGTCTTATCCAAGCCATCGGTTAATAGGTAATGTGTATAAAACATTACTGCTATATATAAATATATAGTTATTTCATAAACCGTAATGATCTTAGCCCTGATAGGCGTATGTAGAGTCTTGTCGTGGTTGTGTTGTTTCCTCGCCTTCATGGCAAAAACGGATCAATCAACTGGGGTGAGCGAAACAGTCTCGCTCGAAATTGGCTCTGGTGTCTGATAACGACCTCTATCACTACCAGAGCCAATTTCATTTAAACCCATGACCTCACAAAGTATTATTGTCTAATTGACTGCCGAAAATGTCGTTTGCCGGACACCAACGGTTGGTCGCAGGCATTACATGTTTTTGAAAGTGTTCACCAATAGGTTTTTTTCAACAACGATGTCACTGAAATCTACGTCGGACTTGTAAATAAGATTCACACATGGTGAGTTGATCGGTTAATGAGGACTAAAAAAAAGAGAAAGATCATGAAAATAACTGATGTTGAAATCATCGTTGTGGATATACCGCAGCCAGGGGTGATGGATGAGTCCCCAGCCAAACCTGATACCTCACCATCGAGATCATCGATACGGGATCAATCTGATGCACAGGGCATCTCCGAGATAGCTCAAGTCAACCCTCCTCAAATAGTAGTGCTTGTTGTTAAGACAGATTCCGAGTTAGAAGGATATGGTTTTGGATGGGGCACAAAAGGTGGCATGCGGACGGCGCACACCATTGCGGAAGTCTTCCGCCCCGAATTGATTGGTAATGACCCTTTGGATCGAGAACGATTGTGGCACGCGGCCCATCGGGCAGATCGTTACGGGGGTCTTGCATCTTTCAACGCATATGGCCCACTTGATGTTGCTTTATGGGACATAGCATCCAAATCTGCAAATCTTCCCTTATACAAGCTCATTGGTGCTTATCGCGATCGGATTCCGGCATATGCCAGTTCCCCGTTTATGGCCACTCCAGAGGAATACGTTTCACTGGCGATTCGAGCGAAACTTGAAGGATTTACTGCCTTCAAGCTTCACCCACCCGGAGAACCTGATCTTGACATTGCTTGTTGCCAGGCTGTTAGAGCAGCCGTCGGACCTGGATTTGTCTTGATGAGTGATCCGGTTGGCGGCAATTATGATCATGAAGACGCTATTCGGGTGGGACGCGCATTGGAAAAATTAGAATATTTGTGGTTAGAAGAACCTCTATACGATCACGATATGCATGGCCTTGAACAACTTAGCCGAACTTTAGATATTGCGATTTGTGCGGGTGAATGGAACTCCGATTTTTTTTCAAAAATTAATTACCTTAAATCTGGTGCGGCAGACATCATTCGCGCTGATGTTTCTTGGACTGGTGGTGTAACCGGAACCCTAAAATCTGCCCATATTGCGGAAGGATTCGGTGTCAATTGTGAAATACATATGACCGTACTCTCATTAATGGATGTCGCTAATCTACACGTGGCGCTGGCCATCAAAAATTGCCGGTATCTTGAACTCCCCTACCCTGACGGAGCGACTTTTGGTATCAAAAATCCGTTGAAAATCGACAATGAAGGTTATGTCCGAGCTCCAAGTGAACCCGGGCTTGGCGTCGATATTGATTGGAATATCATTAACAAAAACTCGGTTGTTCGGATCTGAAAATGATTGTCTATCGATCTTAATTTTGCTCAAAAATTCTTTTTTACATATACCTGGATTTACGATTCCGGACGAGGAAAAATTGTGGAGGTCTGGGGTCAACACATGGAAACAAGCCATAAATTCACGACAATTGACTTCTAAACAGAAGACATTTCTCCAGCAATCCACTCAGGCATTGATCAATCGTGACTCAGTATTTTTCAACGAATGTTTCCCTATCAACGAACGTTGGCGTTTATTGCCAGAATTTGAAAATGAAACAGCTTTCCTAGATATAGAAACAACTGGTCTAGGAAAAGATGCATATATTACGATCTGTGGAATTCTTGATGAGAGCGGGTTCACTTCTTATGTTCGAGGTGAAAACTTCGATGAATTGGTCCCGATCTTGGATAAATACAAACTTGTAGTTACATTCAATGGAATCTCTTTTGATATCCCTTACCTCAAGAGAGAATTTGGGCCATTGCTGAATGGAGCAGCCCACATAGATTTAATGTATATCCTTAGAAATATTGGTTTAACAGGTGGTTTAAAAAAGATAGAACGCATTTGTGGACTTGAGAGAAACGATGATCTTTCAATGCTGACCGGGAGGCATGCTGTTTTTCTTTGGAACATGGCGCAAGAAGGTGAACCTCAAGCCCTTGAAACTCTTATACGATACAACGCTGAAGACGTTTCATCTCTCCCATTGCTGACTGAATTCGCATACCGACAAAATTCGCTAGGAACACCTATGGCTGGATATGAATTCTCATCTCCCACAAGATTTGACCCGTCATTGCTTCCATATGATTCTGCCTTAGTTCGATACCTGTGCAGATCAACAGCAGAATGAATGCTAGACTTGCTTTCTAGCGCGCGCATATGTTCGCGTAACGGCTACTTAATATCCGTGTCTGCGTTATGAACAAACGCAGACAGAGACGACTGGCGTGGTAACTTGTCGGCACTTAAATATACCGAGCATCCAATCCTAACTAACACTGTTTTTCTCGCTGCATGGGGTGGTTGGCCCGATGCCGCAGAATCAGCAACAAGATCACTAAGAGAACTCGTACGCCAATTCTCTGCAACCAAATTTGCTTCAATCGACGCAGAAGACTTTTACGACTTTGCAGAACAAAGACCGGTCATCACTAATGAATCTGACGGATCTAGGAAACTAACTTGGCCAAAAAACGACTTCTTCTACTGGAAAGCTGACGATGGCGGTCGCGATCTTTTGATTTTCATAGGTGTCGAACCAAATTTGAAATGGAGAACATATACTGACCTGATACATCAGGTTGCAAATGAAAGTGACACCAAACTTCTAGTCACGGTCGGTGCCCTACTGGATTCAGTTCCTCATACCCGGTCTCCGAGGGTAACTGGTTCATCACTGAACACAAATCTCGGGAAAGAATTTGAGCACATTAAATACGCTGTCCCCAATTACGAAGGTCCTTCCGGGCTTACATCGGTACTGATTGACCGTCTCGCTCATGACGGGGTACCGGCAGCCAGCATCTGGGGACATTCTCCACATTATCTACAGGTAGCCCAAAATCCCACGCTGACACACGCAATACTTACAGAATTACAACAATTCATATCCGTTCCTGTTGACCTCACGAAACTGGCACGAGATTCTGAAGAGTTTGATGAAAATCTGGTCAGAGCCTTAGCGGATCAACAAGAAATTGAGGGGTACGTCAAACGACTCGAAGAGAGATATGATTCTGAGGAAGAATACCGACAAAGCCCTGAGCCTGCAGCGCTCGTCCAAGAACTTGAAGATTTTTTACGCCAACAGCGGGATACCGATTCTACTGCCGAGAATGAGGAATCAGCGGATTGAGTAAGATCTCCGAGCGATTGGCCAAACTAGGCCAGACCGAAACAACTGGATTTGGATTCGGAGTCAGCACGTTAACTAGAAAAATTCCCGTAATTCTTACAGTCTTAACCATCCATAAACAAAAAGATATAAAGGATGTTCGCGCCGACGCACTCATTATGGCGGATGGATCAAAAGGTGCACTGCAGCCGAAAACATTGCGAGACACTGATATTTGGGGTGTCTCTGTGTCAGATGGAATCGATTCTGATATCGATGCGTTAGTAGAATCAGGCGCTGATTTTCTCGTTATTGAAACAGAATCCACTCCTGGAAGAGCTTTGTGTGGTGATGATACGGGAAAAGGATTTGTCGTAGATTGGAACCTGCCCAAAAAACGTGCTAGGGCGATTGATAATGGACCTTTCGATTTTCTGATTCTTGATGGAAGTTCAATAGTTTTGCCTTTGAATGTTGGAGGTGTTCTGGAACTTCAAGAGCAAATAGCGTATTACTCACGGCACATTTTCTTACGACTAACTCAACTACCCACTGATCAAGATCTCGAACTGTTACGCGATATCGGAATCTCTGGTTTGCTTTACGATGTTAGTGACGCACATACAACGGAATTCGCTAAGCTTAGGGAATCTATAGATCGACTCGAACCAAAAAAAGACAAAAGGTCATCACCTGCTGTTTTACCATCCAGTGAATCTTCCCTTGGTGAATCTGATGTTACTGAGCACGAGGAGGAAGACTGGGATTAGCAACTGATACGTATCAAGAAAAAACGGGTAACTTGGTAATTTTAAGAAGATAGAAGTACAAGAACCATGGCAAATTACACAATTATTGGACTTGGTCGAATTGGGACATCTCTCGGGATGGCAATTAGAGGCCGTCAAGGCAAAAAATCGACCGTGATAGGTTACGATGCTGACAATAAGACACAAAGTCTCGCCCAACGCATGGGAGCAGTCGATAGTGTTGAATGGGATCTTAGTAAAGCCGTCGGCGAAGCTGATTTAGTTATAGTCGCAACGCCTGCAAGGTCCGTTTACGACGTTTTTACAGCGATAGCACCACATCTCAAAACCGGTGCAGTGGTCACTGACACATCCCCATCTAAACGAGCTGTTACACAATGGGCCGAAGAACTACTACCGAAAAATACAAATTTCATCGGTGGTAATCCTCTGACTGGAGCTTCTGTTAAAGAACAAAAGGATGCATCTGGTCATATTTTTCACGACACGAAATGGGCAGTTGTAGCTTCACCATCTGCAGACCATAACTCGATCAAAACATTGACAGACCTAATCGAGAGCGTAGATGCCAAGCCAGTTTTCATGGATCCAGACGAACATGATTCTTTTTCAGCCGCTACCACTGGCCTGCCTGCGGTCGTAGCGGCCGCGCTTATGAATGCCGTAAGCACATCGCCTTCCTGGTCCGAAATAAGCAGGTTTGTTGGCATGGAATTTGATCAGATGACAGCAGCGGCATCTACGGATCCTTCCTCATCACAAAGCGCAGCGGTAACCAATTCAGATATGTTAGTGCATTGGATAGACCAGGTCATGGAACGACTTGGATCTATGAGAGAGGGCCTACTCGATGACGAAGAAAAATTCGCCTCCGATGGGATTTTAAGTGATTCATTTGTGCAGGCCTGGGAGCAGCGTGCACGTTTAGAAGCAGGTATAGCTGATCGCCGACCTGATTCAGCAGGAAATACCGAAATACCTTCTTCAAGCGAGAGCATGATGGGCCTTTTCTTTGGCAGCAAAGTCGCGGGAGTTATGAGTGGTGGAAAAGAAAAAAAGCGGGACTCTACGAAATATGACAGACGTAAACTGAACTGATAGGAGTCAGATGTCAGTTACCATTGCACGACCTCGTTCACTTCGTGGTGAGATTACATCTCCCGGGGACAAATCAGTCTCACACAGGGCTGTTATATTCAACGCCCTATCGAATACGAACACTGCAAAAATTACAAATTTCTCGCCCGGAGCTGATTGTTCATCCACTGAACATATAATGAAATCTTTGGGTGTAGAGATAACTCGTAAGCTAGGCGGCGGAGCCGACGGAGATACTCTCACCGTCAAAGGCGTTGGTTTAGAAGGTTTGGTAGAACCGGACGATATTCTAGATGCGGGCAACAGCGGTACAACCACCCGTTTGATGTCCGGAGTACTTGCTGGCCAGGATTTCGTATCTGTGCTGACCGGTGATCAATCATTGAAAAATCGCCCAATGGGACGTGTGGTGAACCCTCTAACAACTATGGGAGCCAAGATTTCTGGCCGTGCAAATAACACATTGGCACCTCTCGTTTTTCACGGAGGTTCGCTACGAGGCATTAATTACAACATGCCGGTGGCGTCTGCCCAATTGAAATCATGTCTGTTATTAGCAGGATTACGCGCAGACGGGATAACGAACCTTTCTCAACCAGCTGAATCCAGAGACCATACTGAACGAATGCTTTCGGCAATGGGAGCAGTACTAAAAAAAGAGGGATTGGATCTAATTCTGCAACCGTCCGAATTAGAAACCATTGACGTCGAGGTGCCAGGCGACATAAGTAGTGCAGCTTTCTGGATGATTGCAGCAGTATGTCATCCGGATGCGGAATTACTCATACGAAACGTGGGTGTTAACCCAACTAGATCTGGGATTATTATCGCGCTTAAAAAGATGAACGCTCAGCTAAAACTTATGGACGAACGACAAGTTGCCGGCGAACCTGTTGCTGATGTTTTAGTACGAACAAGCGACCTAAAGGGTATCGAATTGTCTGGCGACACAGTTCCACTACTAATCGATGAAATACCTGTCATAGCGGTAGCAGCAGCTGTGGCTGACGGTGAAACCGTTATAAAAGATGCTCAAGAGTTAAGAGTAAAAGAGTCCGATCGTATCGAGTCCAGCATATCTTGGCTAAGAGCGGCAGGCATTAACGCTGAAGGTACATCTGACGGAATGATCATTTCAGGGAACCAGCAAATAAACGGTGGTTCCTTCCAAAGCTATGATGATCACAGACTTGCAATGAGCTTAGGCATAGCCGGGTTGATATCAGAGCAACCCATCACGATTTCAGATCCTGATGTGGCTTCAATCTCCTATCCCGGATTTTGGGGAACTGTAAAAGAACTTGGCGGACTGGTTGGATAAAGAACGAGGATTCACCCAACACCCTCTAGTGGTTGTGATCTCAGGGCCTTCTGGAGTAGGAAAAGATGTGATCATTGATCACATGATCTGTTCAAAACGGATCGGATTTCACTTCGTTGTCACAACAACCACTCGTTCTCCCCGGCGAGGAGAACAAGAAGGAATTAATCATAATTTTGTTTCCGTTGGTTACTTCAAACAATTAATACAAACTAACAAGTTACTCGAATGGGCCCAGGTTTACGATAATTATTACGGTGTCCCTAGAACGCAAGTCCGTGATGCCCTTGCAGCAGGTAAACACGTCGTCATTCGTGTGGACGTACAGGGAGCAAAACGCCTGAAAGAAATTATTCCTGAGGCGCTTCTCATATTCATAGTTCCGCCGTCTTTGGACGTTCTTCGCTTCCATCTCGAAAAAAGAGGTGTCGACACAGAAAATGAAATGAACAAACGATTACTTGCGGCTACACAAGAGATCACCCAAGCTGAACTGTTCGATTTTACTGTGACAAATATAGAACACCAACTTGATGAAACTGTGAATCGTGTAATAAAGATCATCGAAACTGAATCTCTGGAAAATCCACCTCGCAAGATTCGTTTATAACAATCCATAAATGATGCATGAGCCAAATGAACGAGACAATTTAACTTGAGAGCGCCGGAACTGGTCGTTTCTGGTTAACCGGGTCGGTAAGTAGTAGTGGTGAACCGGTCACGTTGCGATTTCACGTACTGGCTAGGGGTGAAATAAGGCTGAAATTTTCTTATCGTTTCTTTAGCCTTTATCGCGTCGCCGTGTAAAAGTGCGAGTACAGTTGTCGCCATTACTTTTGCAGAAGCAACCACTGCCCTGTTGTAATCTTGAATAATGTAGTCCTCACCATGCCCAATGCCCGAAGCGGCTTTACTGTACGGATGGATAACGGGCATTATTTTACTCAGATCCCCCATATCTGTTGAACCCCCATGATTTCGATCACTGGGCTCAGAGATCACGGAATGTTGCCCGAATATGTATTTTGCATTTTCAACAAATACTTTTTCCATGGAAGCGTTTTGAGTGAGAGGGTGATATCCGGCCACTGATTGAATCTCAACCGAAGCACCCATAGCCAAAGCGCCAGCTTTATAGCAGCGGATCATTTTTTTTTCCAATAACCGTAATGCATCAATCGATCCGGCCCTGACCCGACCCTCATAGAGTACTTCGTCGGGTACAGCATTAACTGAAGTGCCTCCATTTGAAATGATTCCATGAACTCGGGCAACATCATTTTCTATAAAAGTCTCTCGTTGGGTGTTTATCGCTGCGTTTGCAAGCATTGCCGCTTGTAATGCGTTAATTCCTTTGTAAGGAGCACCACCCGCATGCGCAGATTTTCCCGTGTATCGCACCTGATGTGTTACATGGGCATTGGTGGTACCCCCGACACTAAAATATCCTTTGCCATCGTTATTTGAGGTATGGATCATCATCGCCATATCTATTCCATCAAATGCTCCCAAACGAATCATTTCTTGTTTGCCGGATAAAAATTCGATTTCATCGTTGTTTCTTCTAGCTAATCGATCTTCGATTTCTATGAATTCTTCAGCTGGTGTCAAAATCAACACAACATTGCCTGAAAGTGCATGTTTCACGGCAGGAGTGACCAGAGCCGTGGCGACTCCAAGCAGTGCCCCGATTTGTATATGATGACCGCAGGCATGCGCTGCACCAGTATTACTGTCAGATCCAGGATGGGATGGGACTCTTAGCGCATCAAGTTCTGCTATCACCGCAATTGTTGGGCCTGAGTTATTCCCTTTGATCACAGCTTTCAGACCGGTGATCGCTATCCCTGTCTCAACGGATAAATTCAATTCTTCTAATCGTTTTTGTACAAAACTAGAAGTTTTGCGTTCGTTGAACCCTGTCTCGGGGATCTCGTACACAGACTTGGCAGCAGTAATCAAGCCTTCGCTAGATTCATCGATTGATCGAATTACAATAGACCGTAAATCATCCAAATTAGAGACGCTCATCTAGATTATTCCTCATAAGTGTCCCTAGAACGAAAACTTCGCATTCGGTGCAGGTAATCGTCAATTGTCATCGGGGCATCAAAAGATCCGGCGATGTCTCTAGCTTTTTCGCCATCCGCTGACAACAGATCAATCAGGGTCATACCCATGGCTTTTCCTGCTTTGGTTATAGCGAGTTCATAGTTATCGACTCGATAATCGGTCCCATGTCCGCTACCAGTGGTTGCGTTAGCTGATGGCTGTATTGCTGGCACAATTTGACTGACGTCTCCCATGTCAGTGCACCCAGTCCCATGATTGAGCCTGATGATGTTGTCGTCGCCTATCAGGGACGCTGCATTGTGACTGTAAAGCTCGGTTAAAGATGAATCATATTTCGCCGGCAAATATCCTGGAGTTGTGATTATCTCGACAGAAGATCCTGTCGCGAGTGCTCCTGACCTGAATGCTCGGTCAACCTTCTGGGAGGTTCGTAAAATCGCGGGAACATTGGAAGCTCTGACATATGTTTCGAGTCTGACATCACTGGGAACGGAATTAACAGCGCTTCCCCCTTTGGTGATAATTGGGTGGACTCTGACCGTATCTGAGTCACGGAACGTTTCTCGTTGTGCATGTATGGCTGCCAACGCAAGATGTGCTGCATTTAAGGAATTGATTCCAAGATGGGGAGACCCTCCAGCGTGAGCGGCTCTACCTGTGTACCTAATGGTTTTACCAACCATACCGTTGTTTGAACCACCAATTCCCAGGGTCCCACGGAGCTCACTGCCGGTATGAGTTAGCATCGCAATATCTACATCATTAAAATGACCAAGTTTGATGAATTCTTGTTTGCCTCCAAAAAATTCTATTTCACCGTTGTCAACCAATGTTTGGCGGTATTCCAGTTCAATGTACTCCTCTGCAGGCGTAGCCATGAAACTAATTTTACCGGCCAGATTTTTGTTTACTGATTCGTTGAGCAGTCCGGCCGCGACGGTTAACATCGAGCCAATTTGTGCATGATGGCCACAGGCGTGCGCTGCGCCCGTCTCGCGGTCCGCATATAGATGCTTGGGAACGAGCAACGCATCCAACTCGCCCATCACTACAACATGGGGGCCGGGCCTGCCTGTTTCAAGTGTCGATATCACACCTGTTTTGGCGACGTCCGTCTGAACATGAAATCCATTCGTGCGAAACCAATCAGCAACCAGTCTTGATGTTCGATATTCTCTATAACCACTTTCGGGATGATTCAAAATATCTAGACTAATGCGTTTGATCTCATCACTTCTTCCATCGATCGCGTTTGCGAAAATGGTTTTTATGGCGTTATTGTCGGTCATGAAATTGAATAATGAACTTTCTGAATGAATGGGGTGAGTTTAGCAGCGCAAAATAAGAAACCCTGCTCAATCTAATATGAGCACGGCGCATATCTAGCTATAATTTCAGACATGAAAAAAGTTGTTATAGCTCCTCAAGGGTTTAAAGAGAGTCTTTCTGGCATGGAGATCGCCGAAGCGATGTCACTAGGTGTGAAACGTGTATGGCCGGATGCGGAAACGGTATTAATTCCCGTTGCAGATGGTGGTGATGGCACCTTGCAGGCTTTAGTTGATAGTTCAGGCGGTCAAGTCCGAACAGCGAGCGTGGAAAATGCTATTGGGCATCCAATAGTAGCTGAATGGGGGGCGTTAGGAAACGCAACCACTGCAGTGATCGAAGTGGCGAACGCAGTAGGTCTAGCACGTTTATCTCCTGATGAACGAGATGTACGGAACGCTTCGACTTTTGGTATTGGTCAAATATTCACAGAAGCACTTGATGCGGGATTCAGTAATTTCATCATCGGAGTGGGAGGAAGTGCCACAAACGATGGTGGTGCTGGAATGATCCAAGCCATGGGTGGAATACTCACTGACAAAAACGGGGAAGAATTACCACGCGGCGGAATTGCCCTTTCACGTCTGGCTTCAATCGATATTTCGAGCATGGATCCTCGTATGCATACTGCGGATATCGTAGTCGCTTGCGACGTAAATAATCCACTTTGTGGTCCACGCGGTGCCTCAGCTATATTCGGGCCTCAAAAAGGAGCCACTTTTCAAGATGTGCAAGAACTTGATGCGGCGTTGGCTAATTATGCCGAAGTGATTGCAAAGGACTTGCACACTGACGTTGCTGAAATACCCGGCGCTGGTGCATCCGGTGGACTCGGGGCTGGTTTGATGGGGTTTTTTGATGCGCGGTTAAGACTTGGAGCGGACATCGTGTTGGAAGCTGTTTCAATTGAAGAACATCTGAAAGATGCAGAATTAGTGATTGTAGGTGAAGGTCAATTTGACAGATCAACAGTTTTTAATAAATCTCCGGTAGCTGTTGCTCAACGGGCGAAAAACCGTGGCACCCCAGTTATCGGTATAGCGGGGTCGCTTGGTGCAGGATTTAGGGAAGTTCATCAACACGGAATTGATGCTGTTTTTAGCCTCGTCAACCGACCAATGTCGTTGAAAGCTGCCATGGAAGATACCAAGAGGCTTGTGGCTATTGCGACAGAAGAAGCCTGCCGGGCTGTTTCACTAAAAACATAGGTTCAAGATTTATTGTTTTCAATAATGATTAGATGGACTTCCAGCGGCCCGTGAATCCCAGTGACGGTTGTACCTTCTATATCCGCTGTCTTACTCGGTCCGGATATTAGATTCATAGAGCCTTGGAGTTCACCATTCAAAAAATCGTCTCTCTGAATAGCAAATAACTCATCAAGTGAAGCTAACACATCGCCAGGGCGTAGTACTGCGATATGAGTTGGTGGTGCCAAGGATAGAAGCCTTGAGACTCCTGCGCGTGGATGAAGTACAACTGTTCCTGTTTCGGCGACAGCATAATCCACACCAGTGATTCCCACATCAGCTCTGAAAGCCGCAGACTTGGATTTCTGAATCTGCTGAATACTGCTTTCCGATGAATGTTCCGTCACCTCTAAAACTGCTCCAGATGCAGTGAGAGCGCTGTCTAATGGAATATCAGTCAACACACTGTGCGCAGAGCGCAAAACAGAGTTAGCGTTGTGGTCTTTACAGATACTGACAATAAGTTCCGCGGATTCTTCAAAATTGTCCGTACGGTGAACTTTCCATCCAGCCTCATCGGCTGATTGAACCATCTGTTCAATCAGACTTGCCGACATCGAGTCCGCATCCGTAACAGCCTGTACAGCGTTGGCACTTGCCAAATGCCTATCGTCGAAAATTGCCGTGGCATAATTTTCCGTTGGTCGAATCATCTTTGACCGACCTAAAGCTTTAGTCACCTGTTTAATGAAACTGACCTTATCGGTCATTAAACGTCCTTTTTGTGCCGACGGTTAAGTCGGGATTTCAGAGATTCACGAGCAATCAATGGAAAGTCGCGCGATAGCGTCCAGCCTGAAATAGGCGGAGGAGCTTTCTTCATCCAGCCATTAATAGAAAACGGTCGCATAAACAAATAACCTATACGCGCTCCCCAATCAAATCGACCTCTACCCATCATCCCGATTCGCCAGGCCTTCCAAATCGCGCGTTCAGAGAATTTCGAGGTCCGTTCATTAGGATCAGACAAGCCTTCGGCTGTTCTGTGCCTAAGTTCTAAAAGCATTCGCGGAATATTTATTTTAACTGGGCATGCTTCGTGACAGGCTCCACATAATGATGAGGCAGCTGGTAGATCACTGGCGTCTTTGAGACCCGTTATTACAGGTGTCACGATAGCGCCTATCGGTCCTGGATAAACCCAGCCATAAGCGTGCCCTCCAACTTTTCGATATACAGGGCAAGCATTCAAACATGCTCCACATCGAATGCAATTCAAGGATTCTCTAAGGAGCGGATCTCTGAGAAGTTTATGGCGTCCATTGTTCATGATCACTAAGTGAAATTCATCTGGGCCTTCTTCTTCATCGGGTGTTTTAGGACCGTTTACCATCGTCACATATGTAGAAATCCGTTGGCCGGTAGCCGACCTTATGAGAATTCGGAGCATCGTACTGAGATCTTGGATTGAAGGTACGATTTTCTCCATACCCATGACAGCAACGTGAATTCGAGGAACACTTGTCGACATTCTTCCGTTGCCCTCGTTGGTTACAAGCACAATAGAACCTGACTCGGCTACGGCGAAGTTCACACCTGTCACCGACATGTCAGCGCGAGCGAAAACATCGCGGAGTTGTTCTCTCGCTAACATAGTCAATTCCGTCGCATCAGGGACTCGATCCCCATCCGTAAAATCTTTGTCTAATAAGTCAGCTACATCCTTACGGGATTTGTGTACTGCAGGTGCGATCAGATGATACGGCGTCTCCCCCGCAAGTTGGATAATGTATTCTCCGAGGTCAGTTTCTACTGCCTCAAATCCTGCGTCATTCATATTTTCGGCCAGAGACATCTCCTCCGAAACCATGGATTTAGCCTTAATAACGGTTGCAATATCACGATCTTTGGCCAATTTGGTAATGTATTGTCGAGCTTCATCAGCGTTATCGGCGAAAAACACAGTCCCGCCGTTTTCCTCAACCTTTCCGCTGAGCATGTCCAAATAATGATCTAAATGTGCGATCGTGTGGTCTTTTATAGCCTTACCTTTAGTACGAAGTTCTTCCCAGTTGGGAGTATCGGCGGCCGCGTTGAGCCTTCCCTGGTAAAAACCTGTGTAAACATGCTCTAAGGAATTTTGAACCTGCTCATCAACGATTGTTTGAGCAGCCTTTGAGCGAAAGTTAATAGTGAGCGGTTTCACTCGGTAACCTTCCCAGTTTTGCTGTTACGAATCGATTCAGAAAGGATTTCCGCTATATGGAGTACCCGTGTGGTTGATCCCCGACGTCTGAGACCTCCTTGTATCTGGTAAATACATCCGATATCCCCGGCCACTAACCGGTTAGCTTTAGTCGCCTCTATATTGTCGAGTTTCTCGTCCAAAATGGCCGATGATATATCTGGCATTTTTACTGAAAACGCTCCACCAAAACCGCAACACACATCAGCACGATTCATCGGGGTAATCCTGAGCCCGTCAATATTAGAAAGCATTTTCAAGGGCTGCTCATCAATCCCAATTTCACGCAGAAGGTGACAACATTTGTGATATGTAACTTGATCATCACACGTTCCTACTATTGCGTTACACCCGAAAAAACGATCGATGAACTCGGTGAATTCATAAACCCGTTCGCTCAGAGATCTTGCTCGCTCTACAAGACCTTCATCATGTTTGAATAGGTCAGTGTAAAAATTTCTGACCATCGCTGCGCATGATCCAGAAGGTACGATTATAGGACCATCCACTTTTTCAAAAAGTTCTAAAAACCGTTGGGCTACAGGTAAAGATTCTGATCGGAACCCGCTGTTGAACGCAGGCTGTCCACAGCAAGTTTGCTGGTCGACAAAATTCACCTGAAGACCGAGGTGCTCAAGGACCTCAACAGTACTTTCACCAACAGCAGGTGCCATTTGATCAATCATGCACGTTGCAAAGAGAGTGACCGACTGTGTACCAAGATTGTTATATAAGGTTTCAGGCATCAGAAGAAATTATCAGGTTTCCTTGATAGATTAGCGGTTTATCGGAGCGTCAACAAGTGTTCGTGCCTATGATAGTTCTTTATATCTCTTAGGTTTAATCGGGAACAAGTAACCAGTGTCATCTATTAAAGTACGACATTGTAATCATCGGTGCCGGAATAATTGGATTAGCGACAGGCATGAAATTGCTGGAGCTCTTTCCAGATATCAATCTTGCTGTTTTAGAAAAAGACAGCAAAGAGGGTAATCAGCAAAGCGGGCATAATTGTGGGGTCATACACTCAGGAATCTACTATAAACCTGGTTCATTAAAAGCCAAATTCTGCGTAGCAGGACGCGCATCAATGACCCAGTTTTGGGAAGAAAATGAAATCCCAGTACGGACTTGTGGAAAACTCATTGTTGCTACGGATATCGCAGGCGAAGAACGCCTACAAGCTCTTGAAGAGCGTGGAACCGCCAATCAAGTCGAAGGCCTCAGATTTGTAAACCAGGACGAAATGTTAGAAATCGAGCCGCATGTCAAGGCTCGTAAAGCGTTGTATGCACCTGGTACGGGCATCGTTGACTACCGTAATGTAACTGCCATTTATGCAGACCGAGTTAAATCACTAGGTCGAAAAATTTTCTTCAACTCAGCTTTGACCGGATCAAAGGCAATAGGTTCAACCACAGTCTTGGAAACATCGACTGGTGAATACGAATGCTCAAGCGTAATAAATTGCGCAGGCCTGCATTCCGATTTAGTAGCCGAGACGATGGGAGTAAAAACCGATCTCAGAATAATTCCTTTTCTAGGAGAGTATTACAAACTCAGAAAAGAAAGTGAATTTCTTGTGAAAGGGCTTATATATCCTGTGCCAGACCCTGCCTTTCCTTTTTTGGATGTGCACCTCACTCAGACAATGAAAGGGTGGGTAGAAGCAGGGCCGAACGCAGTACTAGCCTCAAAACGCGAAGGTTATCGAAAACGTGATTTTTCCTTCACTGATTTAAGTCGTACGCTCACTTTCCCTGGTTTTTGGAAAATGAGTGTCCGCGAATGGAAAACAGGTTTACGGAAATTAACAGATCATTGCGAAAAGGAGTTTTTTTAGACAGTCTTCAACAACTGGTACCGGAACTATCCGCCGATGATCTTGCGGGAACAGGATCTGGTGTGAGAGCACAAGCTGTGGATCGCTCAGGGAATTTAATTGACGATTTTAGGATTGAAGAATCACGCGGAGCTATTCACGTATTGAACGCTCCATCTCCTGGAGCGACATCTTCGCTAGTTATAGGTGAACATATTGCCAATTTAGCTGCAAAAAATTTCTCTCTTTCAAGTTCATTCATAGATGTTACGAAACAGCTATAGGCCCTCAATTAACGCATACGATTATCACCATTCCACATATCGGCACTTGACCCAAGTTTGCGTTTGATCAGATCCGTTATTGAGGATAGACGGTCGACATCGGATTGAGG
>Ga0187827_10004393_pt1 | contig 17389 bp, 29 predicted proteins | sample ETNtaG_39_FD_167969 | JGI IMG/M metagenome (GOLD analysis project Ga0187827, IMG submission 167969) | Marine microbial and viral communities from oxygen minimum zone, Eastern Pacific Ocean - ETNP2014_SV_150_PacBio MetaG (Illumina Assembly) | ecosystem: Environmental > Aquatic > Marine > Hypoxic...
TGAAGGACAGGTTTGTAGAACAGGTTTGTCGCCATTAACTCTCCTGAGAGTTGTATTGTTCCATGATAATGAATTTAAAAAACCAGCAATTGGGATGTTTGCATCAAATTAAGATTATATATTACTAATTATTCAATGTGGGTACTAGAGTGAAAGTTCCACCAGCACAGCTAAGTATTATTCCAATCAATGTCATGTATAGAAACTTTTTCATAATGTTTTTTCATTATATCTAACGCATATTCCTTGTTGTGCGCTGTTAGTCGTGGGTCAGTTTAAAAAGTCACCATTTTTTCTGCCCATTCAACTATTTTTAAACAATCAATCATTGTTGAAATAAGGCAGGCGTCTGTTCCGTCTTTTTGCCTTGACTTTAGACAAGTTCCGCAGGCGAGAATTTCACCACCAACAGAAATAAATGCCTTTAATTGTTCATCGACATTATATTTTTCATGGATGAGACCTTCGCATTCAACAGCTTCTCCCATTAGAAAAACCTTGACTTCATGATTTTGCTTTTTTGCAGTTACGGCAAATCGAAAAGCATTCCAAGCTTTTTCGAATTCTTTTGTCTCAATGATTATTCCAATTTTCATGATTTTGTTCTCCTTTGAAAGGATATTCCATAATGATTTTGGGTATATTCTATCTAATTCAGATATTTATGTTGAGTGAGAGGAGTACGATAGGCATTGGGGGACTATTGTAAATATATATGTGGGTATCAGAGTGTTGAGGTTTCAGTTTTTCAAAAGAGCATTAATCTAATATGATAAAACGATGATGAGAATGTAATTAAAATTATCGAGAAACATTCCATCTTCCATAGCTAATAAACCCAGAAAAAGCTGCCAATATTACACAAACAATAATATTCCTTGGTTCTCCTCTTTGCAGATGCCAAATCATTGCTCCTATCATTAAAACTACAAGACCTAAACCTGCAATAGGAGTGAGTCGAGTTTGAATTTTTGTTAGCCAAGGCAATATAAGACCGAGTCCAGCCATTATTTCCAAGGTACCTATGAAGTAGTGAAGTGTATCAGGCAGGTCATACATCCAGTTTATAAAATCAGGTAAGTTTGTAGGAAGAATAAAATGCATAAGACCAATGTTAATGAAGTAAATGCCAAGAAATATTTGTAAAATCCAGAGCAATATATTTGTTTTATTAATCTTTTTCATAACACTTACATCTTATCTAATTTAGATATTTATGTGGAGTGAGTGCCGATACACGTTGAGGGGCTATTGTAAATATATATGTGGGTGTGTAAGTGCTGAGTTAATTATTTTGGCGTTCTTGATAGTCTCTCCACCCATTATCAATACAAGTGGTAACAGCTGGATTACATACTTCACATTCTGGGTCAAAGTAACAATCAATAGCGACATACCCAATAAAGATTATTAAAATTGCAATAGGTGTAATTAGAAAGAACCAACTCCACTTACCCATTATTGGAACCTTTATTTTATCATCACTCAATAGTTCTTATTACTATAATATTACCTTTTTAAATCTCTATATTCTTTTGAAACTATCAAAGGAATTAAATTAATGAATACTAAGAACAATGAAGTAATATAAATCGTCCAAGGAATACCTATCATGTCACCCAAAAAACCTCCAAAAATAAATCCTAAACCATAAAATTGGATTACAGTAAAAAATAACCCCATTATTCTTCCTCTATGATCTGCATCAGGAATAGTCTGAATTAAAATAATTATTACGGTAAACCAAATTGAATGAAAAAAACCACAGATAATAAAAAGAATTGATGATAATAGTATGGATTTGGATAAAACAAAAATGATCATACTAAGTGAATAGATACAAATTGAAAAAGCAACAAATTTAGAATTCCTGAATATCTTTGGTTTTAAAGATAAAGTAATCAAACCTAACATTGCTCCCAATCCTCCAACAGAAACCAATAACGCATAAACTTGAGTTCCAGAATTCAACACGTCTTTTGTAATTTTGGGAATAAGTGGTTGAGAAGCACCCCAAAAGAATATTGTAGAAGCAATTATTAATAGAGATCTAATATTTATATCCTTATATGCATATATAATTCCTTCTCTCACAGATTTACTTTTCTTTTCCTCAATTACATTCATTTCGGAGTTTGATTCTTTAAAGCTAAAAAATAATAGAGTCGCTGTAATTACACTTATTCCACCTAATATTGGAAGAGAAATAAAAGCAGTAGTACTTTCAAATGCAGCAAATATGATAGCTATCGATATCGGACCAAGTGTATTCAAAAAACTTGTTACAAACTCTAGTATAGAATTACCTATAGTTAAATATTTAAACCCAACTATATCTAGAATTAGAGATCTAGCAGAAACAACCTCTATTGAACCAGCTATCCCATAAATAACAAAAGAGATGGTAATACAAATAAAAGTATAAAAATCCATCATTATTCCAAGTAGTAATAACAAATAAGAAATAAAAACTACTATCCTGCCTATAAGAAGTATGGATTTCCTCGAATAAATATCTGCTAATTTGCCTCCATAAGGAGCAACAAAAAGTGCAACAATAGCAGGTAGAGAAGAAAATAATCCGACAAAAAATGTTGAATTAGTAGTCTCTAAAACATACCAATTAATTAAATATGTTCTAACATTCCAACATAAAAATGCTAAAGCATTTGTCCATAAGAGAAATGAATAACTTCGACTAAAAAGAGGATTCATATCATTTGAAAATAGCGTAATTAAACATAAAGAATATTTATATCATATATTTAAATGATTTTGACTACTCGAACGAAATATATCAATAGCTACTCTTATCTAATGCAGATATTTATGTGGAGAGCGCCGATACACGTTGGTGGCATATGTATATATATATGTGGTTGTGTGAGTGCTGAGTTTTTATTAACAACAATCTGCAGTTTCAGAGCAAATTAATTCTTTGACCAATACTGCATCTTTATAAAATCCTTCAGGATAAGTAGGGCAAACTGCAGTATAAAAACCATCTTCTCTAAGCAATATCATCCCATCATATTTTTTTCACACATAAAATCAGTTGCTTCTTCAACTGAACCAAATGGCTTTGAACAACTTGTATAATTCCATTCACTCATAGATAAAATATATCATAAATTGATAATGCCTCTTACAACTTTGGAACCGATTGCATTGCCTTCTCAATATCTTCCGAAGGCAAAGCATAGTCAACCATGTCTCCAGAAAAATAATTATCATATGCCGACAAATCTAGATGACCATGTCCACATAGATGAAAAAGTATGTTCTTTTCTTCTCCGGTTTCCTTACACAACAGAGCCTCATCAATAGCAGCTTTAATAGCGTGAGTTGGTTCGGGTGCGGGAATAATTCCCTCATGTTTAGCAAACAATACCCCAGATTCAAAACATTCATTCTGGTTATAAGCACGCGCCTCGTAAATTCCAGCTTCAAATAAGGCACTGATGAGAGGTGCCATTCCGTGATAGCGAAGTCCTCCGGCATGAATCGGGTTTGGGATAAAGGTATGGCCTAGGGTGTGCATTTTGATTAAGGGTGTCATGCCAATAGCATCCCCAAAGTCATATGCGAATTTCCCTTTAGTCAGTGAAGGTGAAGCTGCAGGTTCAACTGCAATAAGTCGAGTGTTTTTTCCTTTCAGTTTATCGGGAATAAAAGGGAAAGATATGCCAGCGAGGTTAGAACCACCACCTGCACATCCAATAATAATATCTGGATAGGCATCAGCCATCTCCATTTGTAGGATTGCTTCCTGACCGATTACAGTTTGATGCATCAGAACGTGATTCAGAACTGATCCAAGGGCATATTTAGTGTCATCGCTCTGGACTGCCATTTCAACCGCCTCTGATATTGCAATACCTAAAGAACCTGAAGATTTGGGGTCACTATCAAGGATTTTTTTCCCAGATTCAGTTTCTGTGCTTGGGCTAGATGTCACAGAACCACCCCAGGTCTGCATCATTGATTTTCGATAAGGTTTTTGGTCATAACTAGCACTTACCATAAATATCTTAGAATCAATACCAAACTGGCTACATGCAAAAGCGAGGGCACTGCCCCACTGTCCTGCACCAGTCTCGGTAGCAATTTTCTTAGTGCCTTCCATTTTGTTGTAATATGCCTGAGCAATCGCAGTGTTTGGTTTGTGGCTTCCTACCGGACTAACACCTTCATATTTGTAATAAATCTTAGCTGGAGTGCCAAGCACCTTTTCTAATTTTGTTGCACGAATCAGCGGAGTAGGTCGCCAAGTCCTGTACATGTCTCTAACAGGATCAGGGATGTCGATCCATCGATCTTGACTTACCTCTTGCATAATCAGCTCCATCGGAAATAAAGGTGCGAAATCATCAGGCCCAGCAGGATTCCCTGTCCCCGGGTGCAACGCAGGATCTAAAGGTTTTGGAAGATCCGCCTGTACGTTGTACCACTGTTTAGGTATATCATTTTCTGAAAGAAGAAATTTCTTTTGATCAGTCATTATCTACTCCTACTGACGGAACACCAGTACACAAAACAAAGCACTGATATCCTGTATTCTTTTTCACCATTATAACAGGATTAATTTAAAGTTTTCTGTGATTACACTAATTTTAGGGTATTTCTTTACTAAGTCATTCCATAGAGCAGAAACTTGTTTCTCAAAAAATACTCCAAGTATGATTGCAGACCCTATTGTTATAGTTGATATAGCAATAAAAATTTCCATATCTATATTTTACCTGATGCAGGTGATGTATTACACCTGATGTAACCCACACGTCATACGCACACGTGTAAGGGAGCTGCAGAAACTGCAGTAATAGTGACTTTACTAAGTATGAGAGGTAATTTATTTACTGAGTAGATCTATAAGATCATTACATAACTTAAATGCTTCATTCGAGTCTTCACCTTCACAAAGCATTATTACATTGTTGAAAATTATATAATCAGCATATTTATAGGGTGTACCACCGCACATATCTGGAATTGAGGCACCAGGGTTTACATCTCCTCCATCTAAACAGACAGCAGCTCTTTTTCTGTCAGGTAATCCTACTCTCCACATTGTGTCTTGTCTTCTTAATTTAGCATCCTCACCTGTCGCATCTTCAGCAAAGGCAGTTCCTTCTGATACAGCAGTGGAATGATCAGGGTAAAATCTTAGCTCATAATAGTTAACACTATCTTCGTCCGTACCCCAGAATCCGTACCAAGCTTCTGTAGATGCAGTAAGTTTAGATACATTGTATTCCTTGTATTCTTTAAATCCTGCATCAAAAAAGTCTTTGGATGAAAATGTTTTTCCATTATCCATTACTTGGTCAAAAACTTCTTCTACAACAAGTTCGGGGATAGGAGTTGGTATTACTTCAGCAGAACAGGCTGAAAATAGAATCATTGCTAATAATGTTAGTAAAATTCTTTTCATAATTATTACATATTATTTGATTCAATATATTTTTGTGGAGTTGAGGTATGTATTGACTTTAATATTCTAATTTCTCCATAGCACTGATTAATCCCCAGCACACTTCGAGTGATATTCCTACTTGTCCTTCACAAAGCATAACAACATTTCCATAAATCGAATAATTCCCATATTTGGGATGTGAACCAGATGTCCTCTGACTTCTTCTCCTATCTTTAATTCCTTCTTTCCAAGTTGCGTCAGATTTTTTAATTATTGCGTCTTCGCCTGTAGCTTCCTGTGCTAAAGATTCTCCTAAACTCACTGCTACTGAATGTGAAGGATAAAATCTTAGTTCATATTCTTTTTTTCCAATGTCTGTAGACCAAAAACCATTAACTGCAATTAAAGCTCCTTCAAGACCAGATACATCATATTTTTTATTTTTTTTGAATCCAATAGATTCTAATTCTTCAAGTGTAAATATGTGCTCAGAAGCAGTAACTACATTATAAGAGGAGTCATCAGCTTTTTCTTCACATCCAACAACAAGAGTTAAAAATATTAGAGCTATTATTAAGATTCTTTTCATAATAAATCCTGAATTTATTTTAGTTAAACACCAAAATCACAGGTGATATAATGAATACTAAAAGCCAAGCCCAAACAAAAAACCTTACTATTCGGAATTTTTCTTTATCAAGTGTAAGAATCAATGAGATTAGAAAACCTAAAGGTAGTGGCAACCAAGCATATACATCAGATAATCCAGTAAAGTTATAAATTATTATGCAGGTAAGTATAGAGACTATATTGATAGGCACAAATGTTTTCATTAACTTATCCATACCTACATATTATCTAATTCAGATATTTATGTGGAGAGAATGGCTTCTGATCCTGAGTCATTCCCAAAATCCAATGGTGTGACAGAGCCTAAGGACTCTTTTCTTGTCAGAAGCCTTAAGGATTATATACTAATAATTATTTTTATGGATATTGAATCTACACAATATGATATCTAGTTCTTTTCATTTAAACTATCATCATTAATTAATTTAATTTACTGGAAAGGAATAAAATTTATATGAATAACCAATTTGAAATTGAATTATTGGAAGAACTAAGAACCGAAGCAACTCATTTAGCAACAGACACTAAGTTGATTACTGATGCTCCTTTAGATAATCAAGGACTAGGTAGAACATTTGCACCTACTGACTTATTAGCTGTTTCAGTAGGAAGTTGTATGGTAACAACTTTGGGAATTGCTGCCGATCAATTTGGAGTCAAATTAGGAAAAGTAACTTGTTCTGTAAAAAAAGAAATGAATCCCATGCCTAGACGAGTTAAAAAATTAGAAATAACTATTACTTTTCATGATAATATTCCTGAAAAACATAGAAGGAATTTAGAACTCTCAGCATTAAATTGCCCTGCACATAAAAGCCTATCTGATGATGTAGAAAAGATTGAACGATTTATATATGCATCAGGCTAGAATATTTCATAATAACCCTATTCGTTATTATAATCATTTGAGCTAGTGTTAATAATTTAGATGTATAGTTTGTTAACTTTGCTCTTTCAAAACATGTAATCTACCAGATGTGTGGTATTTGTGTGGTAAATAATCATAATTTAAACCTGGTTTCAAAGTTTCCAGATAGAGTATTTCTTTTTCTTTATTTTTTGTTTCAATCATAACTGCATACAAGTCCTCATAATGCAATCTTCTACTTAATAAATCAAATTGGGCATATCCTTCATGATCAGTTGTACATTTACTAATCCCCACAAGAGTTACTTTAGCTTGCTCTATAGGTATATTGTCATGTGTAAGAATTCGAATTTTAGTAATGTATTTTTTTGAGAAAAAGAACTTGTGTATTCTAGTCAATATAGAAATTATTAGAGAAACTACAGATTCAGGTATCAAATTTACAACATCATTTTCAAAATTCATTTTCTTAGGAATATGCCATTCAGATCCATATTTAAGTCTAAATATTTTTCAGGAGGATTTGGCACGAAAAAAGTAGCTCCAAGAAACGAAATGGGTTTTAAATCATCATGAAGTTCAACGGGTATTTTGACCATAGGGTATTGATATATATCCTTCGAATTTCTTATAACAAATCCAGTCTATCGGAATTCCGGATTTTCGAAGTGTAACGCCAATGTGCAAGAGGGATTCACCTACGTGAACAATCTCGAAATCAGCTAACTTAAATTTATCTACAATTTCATAAATAGTTTTTTCGTTAAGACTATGCATACCAATTATTGATCCAATATCTAAATCATCATCCCATTTGATAAGTTCTCCATCTCTGATTACACCCAAACAAGTACCATTACGAAGAAAAAAAACGACATTTGATTCATCCATTAATTCTTTAATCTCTAGTAGTATGTTTTCCGCTTTTTGAATATCCATAGGAATAACGATTTCATAATTATAATAAGTGCTATAAATAACTTATCAGAGATTCAGATATTAATGTTGAGTGTATAAACGTTTATAAATATGTGGGTATCAGAGTAATGAGATTTAAGGAATAGGTTTTCCATACTTAGTTTTTATTGGTGGTTCTAAATGGACACTAGAATATTTTGCCTCATCCCAAAGATCATATCCAAAAGGTTTTTCAGGTTCAGGGATTTTTTGAAGTTCAATTTCTTTTTTAGATTTTCCCATATATATTTCATACTCGATTTCATACTGCTTAAAATCTTCAATTCTATTTCCACAAGATCCTACAAGAGCTAAAAGTACTAGAGAAAGAATTAAGGTTCTTTTCATAATTAACTCTGAGAATTGTTTTTTATACTTGTACATCTATTACTTCTTGTTCTGTTTTTGTATCGGTTCAATTATTTTACAGTTATTGCCTCTATTCTAGTATTATTCAGTTATGTTTCCTGAAAAAATAAAAAAATCAATCGTGCAATATGGACTTCTATCTACAGCACAAATAGGTCTGAATGCCCATCTACCAGCATCACATCAATCTGAAAATTCTGAAATAATTTCAATATCTTCAAGAAATTCTAAAAAAGCAAAAACTGTTGCAAAAAAATACAATATTCCTAAATGGCACGGATCTTATGAAGAGCAAATACTTGATCCACAAGTCGATGCAATCATTAATTCTTTGCCTAATAATATGCACTGCGAATGGACCATCAAAGCAGCAGAGGCAGGGAAACATATTCTATGTGAAAAGCCATTAGCTATTAGTGTTGAAGAATGTAAAAGAATGATAGATGCTGCCAAAGCTAATAATGTTGTTCTGATTGAAGGGTTTACTCATAGATGGAACCCTCACCTCAGAAAAGCTAGAGAATTAATCGCTTCAGAAAAGATTGGAATCGTATCAACTTTACATGCCTCTTTATGTTTTAATTCAGACCCCAAGGGCAACATAAGATTTTCAAAAGATTTGTCTGGTGGGTCTCTATGGGATGCTGGATGTTATGCAGTCTATGCCGCTAGATTTGTAATGTCAGAAGAACCAATAAGAGTTTTTGGAATCTCTCACGACAATGGAAGTTGGGGCATAGATACCAGTTTTGTAGGAATATTGGAATTTAAGAGTGGTGCGATAGCCAATATCACATCTGGAATGAGCCAACCTTATAGATGCCAAATTTCAATAGATGGATCAGAAGGAAGGATTGAAATACCAGGAATGTTCGATGATTCTGGTCCAATAATAATAAAATATGGAAATGGTAGTAATGGTCAAAACGATAAAATAATTTCTACTCCTTCACCATACAGATTTGTAATGCAGTTTAATGAATTTTCAGAATGTGTTCTATCTGGTAAAAACCCAGAATTTCCTCCTGAAGATGGAATGAAAAACACAAGAGTAATTGAAGCTATGTACGAATCAGCAGCAACTGGAAAAGTAATTGAAATCTGACCATTTAGCCCTCCGACTATTGGAAATATTTTATAAATATCCAAGTACCAATAATTAAATCCAAAACAATGCCAATCCCAACTATCCAAAGAATAATTTTTGTTCGAGTTCTCACATTTCCTCCCATTAAACCTCAAATAATATAGCTCATTCAATTAAATCATCTTATTAATTCAAAAGAAAGAGAAAGATCGTTTTTATCAAAAGAATATTTTATCCTCAACATGGAAAAATCACTAAATAATATATTACCTTCACAAACAATCTTCACACTATCATTAGAAATCTCTACTCTACTTGCTAATGCTTGAATATTGTCAACAGTAACAGGAATTTGCAGTACTACTTCTTCAATAATTGCTTGAATAAAACTATCATCATCACAATTTAAATTTCTGTACGAATTTGATTCCATAGGAGTAGCTGTAGTTATAGGAATTGATATTAGCTCAGCAGAACAGGCTAATAACATAATAACTAGCACTAATGTAAGTAAAAAAAATCTCATAACAATATATTTTTCTAATAAGGTATTTATGTAAGTAATGGTACCAACTAATAACCACTTGAAGTTTTTTAAATTAGAAATTCCTATGCTAGAATTAAGAATATGAAAAAAAACTTATTTATATTTATTTTAACAGTTGTAATATTAGGTTGTTCTTCTGAAGGAACTAATGAAGAAATTCCTATAATAGCAAAAGTTACTGATTCAGATCAGATTCTCTCTATTGAGAATTTTAAACAAGTTGGTTTCAAAAAAAGTAAAAAATATAAGGTAGATGAACTTCCTGGGGCAACTTCAGCATATTATGGATTTATTAAGAATAAGTTGGATCCTGACGATCAGAAAATAGATTATGAAATCAGGTTCTATGCTAATCATTCTGATGCCAAAGAAATTGGTGCTAAATATGCTGATAATGCTACTGGGGAAGAAGGATGTATAACCAAAGATTGTGCATTATGGAAAGAAGATTTGAAACACCGTCAATTTCTAGCTGAAAGGTTAGGAAATACCCATGCAGGAAATGGTCAACCAAAACCCAAATACCTTACCTACATAATTTATGGAAACATGATTATGATGTGCCCAGGATACAATGAAGAAGATTCTAAAATTCGATGTTCAAAAACATTATATGAATTAATTCCTAACGCAAAATCCTAACTAATAGTATTTTAAAGTTTTAGCTACTTTAATATTTTCTATTCCTAATTAAAATTTTACTTGAATTGATCAGAAAGATTAGAAAAAATTCTGTCTCTGTTCCCCTAATCCTTCAACTCCTAGTTTTATAGAATCACCTGATTTTAAGAATCTTCCAGTGCTACTAGCAACTCCACTAGGAGTTCCAGTAGAAATTACTGTTCCTGGAGTTAAAAGCATAAATTGACTTAAATAACTTATTATGAAGAATATTTTATGGATCATAGTATTTGTATTTCCATCCTGTTTTCTTTCCCCATTTAAATCAAGCCACATTTTCAAATTCTGAGGATCAGGAATTTCATCCTTAGTTACAAGCCATGGGCCGATAGGACCAAACCCCGGACAACTTTTACCTTTTACCCATTGACCAAGCCTTTCAAGTTGAAATGCTCTTTCACTTATATCATTTACTAGACAATAACCTGCTATGTGATCTTCTGCCTCTTCTATAGAAATGTATGAAGCTTCCTTACCAATGACCACTCCCAATTCAACTTCATAGTCAGTTTTTGACGAATTTTTTGGGATTTTAACATCTTCATAAGGCCCATTAATAGAGCTTGCAGTTTTCATGAATACTATGGGTTCATCAGGTTCGTCCATTTTTACTTCAGCTGCATGTTCAGAGAAATTCAACCCAATACAAATAAAATCCTTCACATCTCCAATACATGGAGCAATTTTCACAGAAGGATCAACAGGAGAAAGAGAACTTAAATCAGAATTTTTTATTTTATTTAAAGATTCGTCATCTATAGTTGATCCATTCCAGTCAGATACTAGGCTGGAAGCATCACGAATTCCTCCATTGGAATCCAGAATACCTGGTTTAGTAATAGAATTTTCAATATATCTCAACAGCTTCATTTAAGTCTCCTTTAATGATTTACAAATTCTATTTTAGAATACATATTTAATATTAAAAAACCAAACAAAAAATAGATAAAAATTAATATCAACTAATTACAAATTAACAAAAATTTATAATTCTATTTTTGTGATGGAACTCTATAACTTACGTACCAAAATCCGATAATTCCCACAATTAATACAGTAATTCTGACAAAAATATTTGGAATAGATATTGGAGAAAATGGAATTACAGCTAAACCAACAAATAAAGTTATCATAGAAAGGGCTACAATTTTTGCCTTTTTAGGCATCCCTTTCCCTTCACGATAATCTTTTATATATTTACCAAAAATCTTATTTTTTATTAGCCAACGATAAAGTTTCTCAGAAGATCTTATATAACAAGTAGCTGCTAAAATCATGAAAACTGTTGTAGGCAAACCAGGAACAAAAATACCTAAAGTGCCTATTCCAACAAATACAGAACCTAATAAAATCCAAAATAATCTAATAAGTAAATATTTACTTTTTTTCATTTGATGAGGTGATTGGTGATTATCTTGCAAAATTAAACTCCACCTCATGAATAAAGTTAGAGGATACTTCAATCCATTCTTGATTAACATTTAAACTTGGGATCAACTTAACATATTCAGCAAGAAACTTTTTGAATCTCACTATATTTTGTAGAGAAATTCGTTCAAAATATCTTTTTAATGCAGAAATATTTGGTGTATCTAAAGCACCCATATTCAAACCTAGGTATCCAATTTTATATCTCATAAAATCTAGCCGAATCTCGTAAAATATATCTAAAACACATAAGAATATATCATCGTTTTTTGGTGTTGCCAAAAAGTTTATAAATTCTTGACTTATTTAGTAAAGAATACAATGGAAAATTAAAAAATTCACCAATAAAAGAATTATAAAAACATGTGGGAAAATAATTAAAATTATTTAATAATTTATAAATGAACCAATAGTTTCTTAACTTCAAGATAATAAAAATGTCATTAAAACAACGAATTTTATATTTAAGCTCTGAATCTACTGATCCCAAATCTCCTACTATTTCTCAAGCACTACACGAACCATTTAAAGATGATATTGTTGAAATCGATCCAACTTCGAAAGGTCTTGATTATAAAACAGTACATGAAGCTGTTGTTGATGGTTGGGAAATAGTACATTTTCCTGACCAACGTAGTTCAATTGCAAATTCAGAAGAGGAAATAATTGGATTTCAATTCATCCTAGAAAAAATGGAGAACTATAGTGACTAGGATAGACAAATATCTATTAAATGATGATCAAGTAGCAGACTTTATAATCAATGGTTATCATATTGTTGAATCTCCTCTATCCACTGAATTCCATGATGGTATTTATTCAAAATTAAATAGTCTACCTTCTAATCCAGGAGATGAAATCAACATCGCCGTACCTGAGCTAGATCAAGTATATGAACACCTTTCAGTAATAGGAGCCTTAAGAAGTCTTTTAGGAAATAATTATTCTATCGGCGAACATCGACACTGCCATAAAAATCATCCAGGAACTAGAAGCCAGATATGGCATCAAGACAATTTAAATATTCCTACACTTATAGATGGACATAGTAGAGTTCCTGATCATATCCAAAGTGTTTTAGTAATGTATTATCCTCAAGATGTGGAATCCAATATGGGTCCAACTGCACTAATACCTGGTTCACATCTCTTTAGATCATCTCCAGATAGAAATGCTTCACAGGGAAATTTCAGAGATCAGAAAATTGCAACATTAAAAGCAGGTTCATTACTTATACTTCATTACGATATTTGGCATGCTGGAACAGCAAATACAAGCAATAGAATAAGATATATGGTGAAATATTTATTTGAACGAGAACAAGAATCAGAACAACCAACTTGGAACCATAATCCATCCAACAAGGCACATATATTAGAACGCCTAGAAAAAGATGAAGCTGCAACTATCCAAAGGTCCCTAGTACATAAAAGAAATTTTTTAAGAACAAAAATGTGGAATAATATTGCTGGTAAAGAAATTCTTGAATACAAATATCATGATAAATGGGCAGGTGCTTGGCCTGAACCTAAAATTTAGTGAAAACCTTCTTACTTTAAAAACATTAAAAACTAAATTATTTATTCAATTTTTTCGCTCTATCCAATATTCTTTCTTCAGTTGATTTTTCCCAGTCAATATTTTTTGAAGAAGAAATAGGAATCTTTTCTTCAGAATTACAAATACCTAAAAAAATAAAAAATATCATCAGTAAAATTAGAAGTAAACAACCATTCCTAGAATTAATTTTTCTTCTTAATCTTTCTTCTTCCCTAATTTTGGAAAGTTTTTTTTCTAATTCTTCGTTCATAAATTTATTAAACTTTTAGTTGTTCAAAGATATGTTTTTAATTTAACACGAAATAAAATTCATTTTCATTTCAACATTAGTTTTCATCTTGTTTAGATAAAATTGTGTAAAAATAAATATATTCAATTAAAATAAACCAAAACTAAAACTAGAATATATATTCTGCTAGTGGTTTATGAGAAAATTTCAATCATATAGAAATAAATTAATCTTACCTACAATTATAATAAGTATTTTTGAGGTAATAAGTCATTCAATTAAAAAATTCTTCAAAGATGATGGAACTTATCTAGCAGCAGGAATGTCTTACTATATTTTCTTTTCTGTATTTCCATTTCTTTTAGGAACTCTTGCAATTTTGGGAATTTTCTTCGGCACTGATTCAGCAACATTACAAGTAAAAGATGTATTAGAGAGGCAACTTCCAGGTATAGCAGATAGTCCAATTATTTATGATAACTTGCAATCCATAGCTTTATCAGGACTAGTTGGAATTGTATCTATAATTGGTCTTCTTTGGGCAGGAAGTGCAGTTTTTGGAGCATTGACAAGAATGATGAATAAAATTTGGGACCTAGAAGATAATAGAAAATTCTTGAGAAAAAAAATGACGGATGTTTTGTATATTGTTTTATTAGGATCAGTATTTTTCCTAACTATCAGTATTGAGATTTTTTATGGCACTGTTGGTAGTTATATTGGCATAGAAGGTGCAGGAGATACTGAAGGTACTTCAAATTTTCTAGAAACAGGTTGGACTTGGACAACTATAAATGTACTTCCTCCACTCTTAAGCTTTGGTCTTTTTGCATTCATTTATACAAATATTCCACAAAGAAAAATTAAACTCAGAGATTCATTAGTTGGAGCCACTTTAGGAATGTTAGTGTTCGAATTTTCAAAATCATTATTTGTTCTTTATATATATAATTTTGGGAATTTTGACAAAGTGTATGGCAGTATTTCAGCAGTAATAATTTTATTACTATTCTCTTATGTTTCCTCAATAATCATCGTATTTTTTGCTGAAATATCCTACGTTTACACAACTATGAGAGAAGAAGGCACTTTTAAATTTACTTCTAAATAAATTTTAAGTCTGATTTATATCATATTCTGAAACTAAGGTTTCATTCCAAAGAACAATCTGAATTTAGGGATTCGTTTAATTATTTCAAACATTACTAAACTAAAAAATATTGTTGCTGTAGTAATTAAAAAAAACTTTAAGATAGGAGCAATAGACAAAGGATAAATAAAAGTAGCCATAAAATTTTGAATTGGAAGATGAAAAATATACATAGGATAAACAGCTAAGGTCATATATGAAAGCACTTTGGTACTTTTATTAAAGTATGATGATACGAACCCTGTTAAAGTAATCATCCAACATGATGCTTCAAAAGCAGTTAGAACATTATTAACTATAAGTGGATAGGCAGGAGTAATTCCTTCAAAAACTGGAAACATAAACAAAAATGACCTTTGGCAAAAAAGTCCTATAGCAATAATTAAAGTAAAATATTTAATTTTTCTAACAGAATCCCAAAATAAGTCTTCAGATAATGCAAAAGAAAATCCTAAAATAAAACAGGCCAATCCTGTAAAAAACCCATGAGGATTTATAATTCCAAAAAATGGAATCCAGACAAAAAAAGCATATGACTCTGGATTAAATACTGTTGCCAAAAACATTAAAGGTATAGCAAAAATAAGTAGAACACCAAAAGGAGTCTTCAGAGTTTTCTTGATAAATTTGAATTGTAAATTATCAAATTTGTTCTTAATAATATATACCATTGGAAGCGCTAGAATCACATATACAAATATTGAAAACAGAAACCAAAGATACCCTGGATTTGGAAACCAAAAAAAATCTTGATTATAAAACCTTGAAAAGACCAAACCTTGTAAGGGAACTATAAAAATACTACAAAATAATAATGGAACTAATATTCTTATAGCCCTTTCATTAAGAAGTTTACGAATTGTTCTTCTTTCAGATGAAAATTTCAGGGCCATTCCAGCTATTAAAAAAAGAATCGGAAGCCTCCAAATATTTATTGCTTGAGAAAACCAAATAAGTAGACCAGTAAAGTCATCTGCTCCTTCAGGGTTTACAACAAATTGTATTCCTTTAGTTTCTACGATAAATGAAATTACAATATGGTATGCAATTAACAATAATAGAGCGATAGACCTGATTGAATCTACTTCATATCTTCTCATTCCAAAATAATAACATGGATTTTTTTTATAGAGTTTTTACAAAGAATTTATTTATAATTAATTTATGAAATATGTAAATTTTGGAAAGAGTGGAATCAAAGTCTCTCCTATCGCTCTAGGATTAGGACTGAGAGGGCAAGGAGATGCGTCAAAAGCTGAAAAACTCATTAGAAGCACTATAGATCTTGGAGTTAATCTTATTGATTGTGCTAACGTCTACGGACTACTTGATGAACGTATTAATGCAGGAACTTCTGAGCAAATACTTGGCAAAGTATTAAAGTCATGCAGAGATGATGTAGTAATAACTTCTAAAGTCACTAGTCCCATAGGAACCATGCCTAATGATAGAGGAAGCTCTCGTTTCCATATCATGAGAGAAGTGGAAAGATCTTTAAAAAGACTAAATACGGATCACATAGACGTTTATATACTTCATGAACCTGATAACTCTACTCCATTGGAAGAAATTGTCAGAGCAATGGATGACTTGGTAAGAGCAGGAAAAATACTCTATCCAGCTTGTAGCAATTACAAAGCATGGCAAATATACAGAGCATTATCTATAGCAGAAAAAACTAATGCCGCTCCATTTATAACCATGCAAAATCCTTATAGTTTAATTCACAGACAACTGGAAGAAGAACATTTTAGCCTAGCTAAACATACAGGTGTTGGAATAATGGCATACAGTCCTCTAGGAATAGGACTTCTTAGTGGATCATACGATCCTAAAAGCAAACCGGATGCAGGAAGTCTTTGGAACGTAAAACCTTATCTAAAAAGCATCTATTCAGATGTTATGAAAGGAAAAACAATAGAATTGATAGAATTAATTCAAAATATAGCTGAACAGCATAATGCTACACCTGCACAAATATCTCTCTCATGGGTATTAAGTCACCCCGAAATATCAGTAGCTATATCTGGGGCAGATAAAGAAGAACAGATGAAAGAGAACGTTGGTGCTTTAGAAATAAAACTCACAGAAAAACAAATAACAGATTTAAATAATAAATCAAAAGGATTAAATCAATTAGGACAATTTTAATTTAAAATATGAAAAAGCTGATCAAACTTGGAATCCCTTGGTTAATAGTAATTATTTTCTTTATTTTTGTTCCTAAAGTACATCCAACTAGTATTTTAGGGATTGTAATATTTGTTGCACTTATAACCTATACTTTTATAACCATTAAACAAGAAGAAGATCTAAAAAATAAAGGAAATTAGTTAAATCTTTTTACTTACCTCTAGCCATCTGTAGTAATGTAGCACCTACTGTAACTACTAATCCTGCTACAGCCAACATCGTTGGATCCTGCATCATCTCTCCAGGTCCACCAGTCTTTATTCCACCCATCTTA
>Ga0187827_10004398_pt1 | contig 17377 bp, 16 predicted proteins | sample ETNtaG_39_FD_167969 | JGI IMG/M metagenome (GOLD analysis project Ga0187827, IMG submission 167969) | Marine microbial and viral communities from oxygen minimum zone, Eastern Pacific Ocean - ETNP2014_SV_150_PacBio MetaG (Illumina Assembly) | ecosystem: Environmental > Aquatic > Marine > Hypoxic...
GATCTTGATGATCGACGTATTTGATCTGTAAGAGCATAACGCTCTTCATTGGGGAATTCTTTCGATAGTTCAAAAAGTTCCATAGCGAGTGCATAAGCATTCTGGTATACCCGCAAATCCTTAGCAGACCCGATTTTCATATCATTCTGATCTCTACTCTTCGATTTAAACCCTCAGATTTCCGACTTCTGGCCTCTAATCTCAGGTCTTACTCAATCTGTGCCTTCAGTGGTAGAATTTTCTGTAAAGCCATGCTTACGTAGCCAGTATTCTACTTGTGGTATCTGCCACTCATAATCCACATCACATCCACCCCATTGTTTAAGTGGGTATATCTTCTTTCCCATCCACTTTTGCGGTAGCAGTCCATCATCAATCTTTTCAAGACAGCGAGGCCTGACTATAGAAACCCCCATATCGGCAAACCACACATCTCCTTGAGAATCTCTATCACAGTTTAGTGTCTTTGGGTCACCAAAGGTTTCAAACGGCACAAACGGATGAAGCAAACCTTCATCTCCAATCGTTCTGGCCCTCAACGGGCTCCACATATTATAACTTGAAACAGAAACAGCAGAATCGTATTCAGGATGTTCAATTAACATGTTAATTCCATCATTAATTAATCTAGAAGTTATGGTCGGCGCATTACAAAAGAGTAAAATCATCAATTCTATCTCGCACGTCTTGTTTCTCTTTTCTATCTCGTAATAACCATGAACGTAAGCATCCTCTCCAAGGGCGTTATCAGTACACAACTCAGGAGGCCTTACGATTACTTCAACATCATTTTGCACTGTCAACTCCATCAACTTTTCGTCATCTGTAGAAAGATAGACCTTCTCCACTTTGGGAGCTTCCAAAGCTGCCTTCATAGGATAATACGCAAGAGGGTTCCCCATCACAGAATAAAGATTCTTTCCAGGAAATCCACTACTACCTTTTCTACCAAGAAGCAATGCAACAATCACTATTTTATTCTTTATTTGTATTAAGGTTTAATCAGGTTACTTCATTTGTACCAGCAAGTATAATAGAGGAGGAAAAAGGTGATAATCTTTTTGAGTGCTCTACTGTCAGCATCAGTTTTCGCATAAGATGTAGATCGTACCAAGAAAGTTTTTCCCTGGAACTAAACTAGTGTTTTCACAAAAAAAAGCATACCTCACAACCAACTAAATCTACACTTTATTTCCTTAGAATTTAATATTGGAATTCCCTCTCCAAGCCCCTTTGGCTTTATTTTGACATCATTACCATCATAAACAAGCTTCTTTACAACTTGTCTTAATTGTTGTTTGTCGCGGCAAACAAAGTAATCGACACAATCTTGATGTATGGGCTTTCCTCTCGAATGCTCAAGGTATCTACTGTCGTAGTCTGCATACTCAACCGTCGTACACCCGTTTAAGTGAGCTTCAACAAGTAGTGAGGATGGACTATACGTCAAAGTAAACTTCGCGTTTTTTATGAGAATTAACGGATGGAGATAGCTGATAACGTAATTTTCGTAAACGACAGAATCAATGATTTCCTGCACTTTTTTTAAATCTGTTTTATGATGCGGCTTAAACACTGTTAAGATATCACGATTATACTCTTTTAACACGGCAAGACACTCTTCCAGCTTCACATCGCCTGATGCGCACCTTTCTCCCCTATACCATTCACTAACGAGATCCAATGGGATAAAAAAGTATGGTGTTGAAATATCCCATTTAAAATAATCATTTATGTTTTTGTCTATAAACTGTTTCCATTCGCTCAATGCACGAGTATAACCTACCTGAATAATCCTTGTATCGGTAATTAATTCCACATCTCTACTCTGCTCGTATTGCTCCAGGGGTTCGGTTAATAAAACAGCATCATAACCTTCAATTGTAACTTCTTTACTACCTGGATTACCCAGTATACTCCAATAGTACTTGTTAATATTCACAGATGATTTGAAGGGAATGTTTTTAATCAATGACAAAATTCGCTGACCCTTCCAATATTTACGATTACATCTTAAAGCAGTAGACAATAGTGTAGATTTTGCTATGCCGGCCTTTGTTTCAACTGATAGCACTTTGCGATAAAACAGTTGCCTCAAAACAAATATATTATAAAGTATATTCAGATAGCGATTCGTGTATTTGTTCAAACATGTCAGTTTTCCACCAACAGATTTTATTCCATCATATAAAACTACATTTTGAATTATATAATTACGCCATTTTTTCTTGGTTGTTATAAAGACTATTGATGATATTTTATTTGCTTTCTTTAACTCGAATATAAGAGGCAAAATATCATCTAAATAATTCGTGGTTGAAAATAGCACGATACAATTCATTTTATTAGAAAGCAAATTCATGCAATATATCGTATTCAATATTGCCAGGAGAAGTTTCTATAGCATCGAGTAATTTATTCTCATCAAAAACAACTCTATCATCCCTGTAATCTGCCTCTACTATATTACATCTCTTTTTCAACAATTCAAAGGCCCTTGGATACCATGGAGTCCCTTTGATATTTAATAGAACTATCGGCCTGTTTGTAAATAGTGCAAAGCCAAAAGCCGTTGTTTTTGAGCGTTTAAATATAATACAATCAGCTTGATCATACACATCTTCAAACCTTACCTTGGAAATTTCATCAACATATGCTTCGAAAACCCCTTCTATCTCACTAAGAAAGTCCGGACGAGCCTTATAAATAACATAATAACCGGCAGACCTTAAAAGCTTTATAATAGTTAAATCAAGATGAAGCTTAACAAATGCATGATAATGGTTAGAAATATCTATATATCCATCAACCATGAAATTGCCAATCAACATGACTTTTTTTATTTTGTTTACGCGGCGGCCCTTTTGCAACTGTTCAAACGTGGCATTGTAATAATTGTGATTAATACATTCTATCTGGGGCATCTTAAGTCCAAGAGAAAAGTCTTTTACCGTTGCCTCTAGCATGTTCTTCTGCCCTCTGGTTGATGTTATAAAACGATTTACAACCGAAGCCCCATCATTAATAACACTATAATGTCCATAATAATTACAAAATGAATCACCATGCAGAAAGCCGACCACTTCACCACAAGAAAACCTCCATGCGGCACAAAAAAGCCTATTAACCTTATTACCCAATCCGGTGGCAAGAAGAGTTTTTGGTTGAATTTTTTGTAGCACAGCTATATTTTGATAAAAAAAATCTAAACTGAGCTTGAAGTTTTTATCAATTTTTTTTTTCATAGATTCTAAATAAATATTGCTGACAACAGGATACTTTTGATTAACCCGGTCTAAAAAATCGTTAACAAACTCTCTCATCTCTCTATAAACCACTTGACAACTTTTCTTTACAACATCATTCTTAGATGCAAATACTTCTGAAGTTAAATATATAGGAGAAATCTCCTTTTCATTACAGTAAGCTACAATTTCCTTTTGATTTTTACTGCCAATAAAAAAGGACGGAGATGAAATGCTTTTTATGAATCTTCTATTAATTAAACCCGAAGTTTTCGCATTACATTTTATTATTCCTAATAAGTTTTTACTCCTCTTTGTAAATGTTGTATTAAAGACACTGCTGTCGATTAAGGAATGCCGACTTGTAACAGCAAAACCCTGGCATGCAATATCCATTGGAATCTTGTCCCCGTCCTTGCCGATTACATATTTGAAGCCTTCTTCCTCCAACCGAGACGGCTTTAAAAGATTTACAATATAGTCCGCAATAACTCTCGGTAATTTCAGATAGGAGACCGCTATCCAATAAATAATTTCTTCATCATATTCTTTTATCGTTGTTAAATAAGCATGGAATATATCTTTTTCTATTCTCTCGTACTCCACACCTCCAACAGGCATATAATAGTTATCCAACCACTTTTCAATCCCAATTCTTTTAATTCCAAATATATCTATTGGATACGTTTTTTCTAAAGTTTTCATATAGAATTAATTTTACACACTATAATATCTCTCAACACTATTGTATACTAGCTCCATATGCACCATATTCACTATAGAAATCATCCCGTGTTAGCATTTTCCCTTTTATAATAGATTTGCAAGCAGTTCGTCCTTCTACACTACGTACTTCTTCAACGCATATACCACCCTTTTTATCAGTTCTTTTCATTTCAATCATTACCTGCGTAATGATCCCACCTCTATCAATGTCTCTTGCAGCAAACAATTTGTCCCTTATAGATAATTTGCCAAGTGCTTCGCTAAATAAGCTTTTTAGAAGACGCGGGTGTTCTTTAAAATATGTATATTTCATAATAAAATCAGCCATTTCTTCTGTCTCTTTACTTCTTAAAATCATTTGATAAATCCATGCCCAATACTCATAATCTTTATTACTTAAAGGTTTAGGAGTTCTTTCTTTAATCATGGAATCTAATCGACTTCCATGGAACACTTTTAATTGAAACATACCAGTTAGATCTCCTTTCGGCAGCCTCTTCAAAAATTTAGTACCCTCTCTCAGGGTATTATTGTCTTCAAAAGGATTCCATCCAATAATATCATACTGAAGTCGCATACCATATTTTACTACTAAATTCGCATATTCGACTAGACCGTCATCACTAATGTTACGTTTCATTATATCCTTTCGAATTTTTTCATTAGCAGACTGAATACCCACAACAGTACGATCAAGCCCAGAAGACACTAACCTCTTTATTCGGTCTTCATCAATAAATCTCTCATCCAAATAGCAAAAGAATTTTAAACCAATTTCCTCATCATAAAGGTCCATAAATTTATAAAACCATTTTTCATTAAAACCAAATATTGAATCCTTAAATCGGACAAATCCTAAATTATATTTTTCCTTTGCAATCAACAATTCATCTATGACCGATTCAGGCGACCTAAGCCTAATGCCAGAAATACCAGCTCCATATTTTCCATACATATCGTTCCAGTGTGATGCCATACAATACGTACAACCAGCGGGGCAGCCTCTCGACGCAAAAATATCATAGGCTGTTATATCGTAAACATCCTCGAATGATTTAATAGCATTATCCTCTACCATATACTTATTGTCTAAATCCCAATTGGGATATGCTGCTTCATTTAAATTGACACCTTTCGCTAATTTATTGTATAGAAGTTTGCCATTTTCTAACCAGGCAACATTGTTTACTTCCCTTGGGTCTTTTGAGATAACCATACCTAAAATACATTCATCTCCTTCACCCAAGCAAACAAAGTCTAAGAACTCCAAAAACTTTTCAGGCTCAACAGTAGGTCCATATCCTCCGCCAATATAACGTACTTTCGGCAGTACCTTGCGAAGCTTTGAAACAATTCTTTTACTAATATCCTTTGCAACACTCCGAGCGCTAATGCCTATGACATCCGGATTGATTTCAACCATCTTCTTAATTAAAATATCGATTTCGCGTTCAGTAGGGGGATTAACATCTTCACCACAACCATTAAACTCATTATGGAAGATTGTCTGATAGTAAAGATTGTCTTTTTTGAAAGAATCTATTACAGTTATACGATCATCTTTAAAAATTATAAGATAAGGCTCATGTCCTGCTCCTTTTAGAATGGAATAAAGAATTCTCGTACTAACACATGTACGATCATAAAAATTAATCAGAACTACTTTTCTACATTCTTGCAGAACAGACATTTCCAAATTCCTCCTTTATGATTTGTATTTCCTTAATATTCACGGATTTCTAAAATCATTCCAGAAATATCGCCATGGTCACCATAAACCAACAAATTATCTTTCCTATAAATATCATATAGGCACTTTTATTGGAAGTACGCCTTCCCGTTTTGCACAAAAAGATATTTAAGTTACTTATATTCATCCTTCAGCAAACCCATCCTGTAAGCATCAAGGTACTCGCCGTTTAGATAAAAATGCTCCCTCAAGACACCTTCAATTTTAAATCCGACTTTTTCAAATGCCCTCTTTGAAGCCTCATTTACCTTAGTCATGCCTGTATAAAGCTTGTGGAGATTGAGCTTATTAAATGCATGGTCTGCAATAAGATTTATGGCCTGAACTGCACATCCTTTCCCCCTCGACTGTTTATCTCCAACAAATATACCTATCTCAGCACACCTGTTTTTCCAATCAATTTGATGAAGAGTTATATTTCCTATATGCTTTATTGGTTTTTTCAGAAATATACCCAATAACATTCCGTCTTTGCTGTTGTTGAACTTATCAATATATCTTTTAAGTATATCGACACTAACTGGAAATCTTCCACTTCCCATGAAAAGTGTTACTTCCTGGTCGTTCAACCAGCTTGCGTAGTCCACAAGATTTTCTTCTTTCGATAAAGGGCCGAGGAAGATGTTTTTGCCTTCTAAAAATACTAAGCGCACTACCGGATCAGGTTTTCTCTTCTCATTAAAAACTTTTTTTGTATAATTTTTCGATTTCATCCCACAAACCTCCAACACATGGGTGCTCCCATTTTAATATTACAGGATGCCTTTTTGTCTAAAACAATATCCATTGATCAATCCTCCCAGAATTCATTTATCTTCCTTCCTTACACAGACTATTTATCAATATGTTAATTTAATTTTTCTATCATATCCTGTGTTATTTTTAGTACTTCTATTGCCAGTTCTTGTGTAATATCTGCGTGCTATTCATATCTTGCCTTGTTTCTAATTCGTAACCCTGTATTTAATCTTCTTCCAACTTCTTTCAGTACTACACCATCCTTGATGTAAATATTACCGAACCGATTTATAATACCACCATGCCTTTTAGGAATTTCCTCCCCGGCTAAAATTAAAAATCCTTTCGCACATAACTCAGCCGCATTGAAGCTTGCATCTACTATAAGACGATAATCTTTAACTCTAGATTTGATTTAGCTTATTCAAAATATTCTTTAGCAAGCTGCAAATAATTCCTTGCCTCTATTTTCGCTATATCTTTATCATCCATAACATATATTTCCTCATCTTTATTTATCACTTTATTAAAAAAGTAGGACTCATTAATACAATACTCATCAATACAACCTATTATAGGCTCACCCGATTTCTCCATATCTCAAACTTGGTTGCCCGTCCGAACGAATTCATCCGAGCGAGCCTGCCCCCGCCAGAAAGGATTTGTCGGGCTGTCGACCTCGTCATTCAGACGGGCAGTTTTGCCGCACTATTTTCTTATTCTGATAGTCTTAAAAGCCTCGGCAGCCTCAAATCCAACCTTTACTCCCCACTGCTTAGCATTGAGTTCTACCGCCGTTAAAGAACGGGGGTGAGGGAAATCTCCCAATTCTGTTTTATATTCTTTTAACGCATTGATCTTTACTTTTAGGCTTTTACTTACATCCACAAAATAATCAGGCATAAAATATGTTAAAGTAGAAGGCCCACTCCATTCAGTAGATGATGGTATTTCGAATGAATAAATCTCCCTTACACTCTGATCCTTTGTAGGCCTGAAAGCTGTCATTACAGCCTTGAACGTTATCTGGTGATCAATATTAAGGTCACCGTGATGGTGAGTAAATACTATGTTTGGTTTAATATCTTCTTTTATTTTTTCAATTGATTTAATAATATCAAGCAGTGGTACTGTATCAAACCTGTTATCCGGAAAATCAAACGTATATACCTTCTTCACACCTAATATCTTGTTCGCGCTTTTCACCTGTTTTCTTAATTCTGATATTTCATTTTTTCTTTTTATCAGATCTCTCTTGTTATCCCTTGACGTAACACCCTCACCAAGTATAATTGTATATACATCACTCCCCTCCATAGACAATCTTGCCACTGTCCCTCCACAGCCAAGCACCTCGTCATCAGGATGCGCCGCAACAATCATAATTTTTCCGGTATCACTCATAGACATTCATAATGATCTGCAATTTTATTAATACTAATCATAATCATGGGGCAAATTTTCTTTAATTGGCCCTCCTTTCATATGAATAATTTTATTTATTTTTTGCCAGTATTCCACCCTTATCTTTTCCAGTTCTTCAGGTGTAAACTCCTTTGTAATGATGTTACCTTTAGACCAGCGCAAATCACTAAAATCAAAATTATCACTGATCAGCACATTCTCTCTGAGTGCTATTTCATACAATTGGGTACCAGGGAAGGGCGTAGCAATATAAAAAACCACATAATTCACTTCGATCTCTGATGCAAAATTTAATGTCTGATATATCTGCTCTTTTGTTTCACCAGGAAAGCCGATAATAAAAAATGCACTTGTCCTTATTTGCAGCTCCTTGATCTTTTTGATTAGAGGTTTCACTTTCTTTAAATTCAAGGGTTTCTTGATGATCTTGTTAAGGACCTCTTGTGAGCCAGACTCAATTGCTAAACCCAGACTGTAACAGCCGCTCTTTTTCATCACTTCCAACAGGTCTTCATTTAAGGTGTACAGCGCTATACCATTGGCCAAACACCAATAAATATTTAGATTTCTTTCAATAATCCCATTAAATATCTCATATGCCCTTTTTTTGTTTGCGGTAAGGTTATCATCCTCAAAATGGATTTCCTTGATTTCATATTTCTCCGTTAACAGGGTTATTTCATCCAAAACATTACTAGCTGAACGCATTCTAAAATCCTTTCCCCATAGGTTTCGTACAGAGCAAAAGATACAGTTGGCTATACATCCTCTTGAACTCAGTAACGATGCATATCTTTCGGTTATTTTGTCACCGTGTGCAGGAAACTTATAATACTTTTCAATGTGTAATAGATCACGGGCAGGATAGGGCAGCGAATCCAGATCTAAAATAAAATGTTGCTTTTGCTGAACAACAACATCCCCATTTCTTCTATAAGCAATACCATCAATATCTTCTATCTTATATCTTTCATTTAAGTACTCCATAAGATTAAACAAAGAATCCTCACCCTCACCCAGTATGACATAGTCTAAACAAGAACAACTGAGTGATTTCACAGGCTCTGCCATTGGGTGTGCACCCCCAACTACCGTAATGATATCTTGAGAAATCCCCTTTGTCAGTTCAAGTATCTCTTTTACATTATCCCACTGAGGCGTAAATTTACTAGAAACTCCCACAACATCAGGTTTTAATTCTTTTATCTTTTCACTGATACTTTCAAAGCTTAAGCCGAAGCGAACAATATTGTTCTCTCTATTGAGTAATGTCTCATGCTCAAAGCCTTCGACAATGGCATCAAGCAGAAAGACGTCATATCCCTTTTCTCTTAAATAACTCCCAAGATATGCAATTCCAATCGGAAGACCAACGCGCTTCCCTTCAATGGATTTCAAGATGTTCATCGGAGGCTCAATTAATAATATCTTTTCATAATTCACAAGGTTGCCCTTTCCAATAATATGTTATCCCGGAAATCAAGAGTATAAGTCATTGAGAAGCTGGCCATAGTACCACCGCATACAAGAATTTCATCGTCTGGATGAACATCGCCCACCAAAATATATAGTAAAGCTTTTGGATAGATTACACATGCATTAAGCTTTTACGCAAAACAACCTATAAAAATCACCTAAATGCAAATTTGAGCATAATGTTAAATAGGTTTTTTTGATAGGCAACATGAAAGGATGGTGTTGTATTGCTTTATCAAAGTCTCTCGCAATGGTTCTTTGTAAATAATATGTCAGACCCAAAGAGCCCTGCCAGCTACTAGAATATTTCTTAAAACCAGCTCTCTCTATTATTTCATGTAGAGACTTTATCGAAAAATAGTTTAAGTGGTCCTTCCTGATACATCTCCATTTTGTCCCAAATAACTTAAACTGCCAGCTATCAATAATTGGTACTTCTATTACTATAAACCCCGCGCGCTCTAAAAGATCATATGCCTTTCTCAAGAACTCCAAAGGGTTTTTTAAATGTTCCAGCACATGCCACATGGTGATTACAGAAAAGCTCCTATTTATGTCTAAAGCGAGAAAATCACCAATATACGTCTTACAATCCATTTCAGTATAGTTCCGGATATCAACCCCAAAAACTTCATACCCATACTCCCTTAATAGCTTTAAGAACTCGCCACTTCCGCATCCAATATCAAGACATGTTTTCCTTGTAATGCCTAATTCATTTGCAATAGCATTTACTGGATCTATTTTTCTCAGCACTTTATAGCGGCTAGATAACGAACCTCCTTTATTGTTAATAAATTTTTCATAATTTATTTTAAGACCAAACAGACTTTTATTAACACCTTTTTTCCCAATCATTAAGTAGTTGTCATCATACTCAAAATCATTGTCTTTAGAATAGAAACAATCACATTCTGTACATGTAAGAAAAGGTGATGTTTCTGAAGGTGTGAGTTCCTTATCGCATATACAACAATTCATTTATTTTTTCTTCAAGTGCTGAAATATTGTTAATTTCATAGTTGGGCGTCTGTTTGTCAAATGCCTTGAGATCAGCAAAAGGACCGTTCATTACTCTTATCGTTGTAATTCCAACGTGATTTGCACCTTGAAAATCACAATGGGGATTATCCCCAACGTAGACGACTTCTAATGGTTCCATCCCTAAGGTTTTGCAAATCACTTTGTATCCAAACTCATGAGGTTTGGCATACTTTATGCCGTAATCATCGGTATAAACAATAGCATCCATCCAGTGATCAAGCCCAAGTGATTTGGCCTTGCGTCTCTGCATTCCCCCTTCACCGTTTGTAACTAAGCCAAGTAAATATTTTACTTTCAAATTATCTAACAATTCCACAACTGATTCTTCAAGATGTAATAAAGGTTCATAACCGTGGAACTTATCTATAAGGGTCTTTTTTTTAATCTTTTTTATTTTAAAACTGCTTATTAAATCATCAAATAAATATTTGTATAAAGGTCCTTTATCAACATAAAGCATTTTCATGAAGTTGAGAGTTTTTTCACTGATAATACCAGTTTCTTTTTCGATAAAACCAGCGATACATCCGAAAGCACCGAAGCAGTAATCACTTTGATCATATAAAGTATTATCAAGATCAAAGATTACCGCATTAAGTATCATTGAATAATTTCCTGCCAGTATCTTTGAATCATTAATTTATCCTTTATCTGACCAAACCTAAAAGTATAATTCTCATCCATATACATACGTATAATCTCAACTGGAATATTCAATCCTGCCATTACAGTCAGGATTACGGTACCGGAAAGTCTGGGGTTAATTTCGACAATCTTAAATGAACCGTTGTTTAGGAAAAGTTGAATATTTGAAGGACCTGATAATGGGAGAGATTCGGCTATTACTCTGCAAGCATGAATGATTTCCGGATTCATATCAACAACACCCTTTATAGATACTCCTTTTGACAGAAGTCTTTTACGGGGAACAATTGCCAACACTTTGCCCTGACGATTTGACAGCATGTCTACAGTATACTCCTGTCCGCCAAGATACTCCTGTATTATTGGTTCATTTACATACCTGGAGAAGAACTCCAATTCATTTCCATTATTTACATTGTAAATATCACGGCTGCCTCGGCCAATTTTGGGCTTAACAACTAAGGGATATGTTAAAATATCGGGTTCCTTGATCTCCTTCGGCAGATAGGTATTTGGAGAAGGGAACCCTTTTTCTTTTAAATAAAGAAACATCTCATGCTTGTCATTACATACCTCAATTACTTTCTGGTCTGACAGGACAATATCTATTCCACTATTCAAAAATACATCCCTTGTTCTACCTAAGGCAATAAGTTCCTCATCAACCCCAGGGACTATAAGGCGAACCCTTTCTCTATCACAAACACTCAAAATGGTGTCAATGTAATCTGCATGGTTTGCCTTCGGGACTCTGTAAAAGGAATCACAGAATAGACCACCAACTGCATCCTTCTCAGTGTCAACTCCTACAATACCGTATCCAGCCTCTCTAATCAGTTTTATTATAGATACACTGACTGGCCCACCGGCCCCAGTAAACATTATATTAATATTACTCTTTTTCAATTACCTTATAAAAAATGCTATTTATCCATATTTAACAGATTCTATTATGTCCAGTCACACGTTTCATCTGTACTCTATTAATGGCTTTATTCCAGCTGATCAATTGTTATTATTTCTTCCTTTTCTATATCCACCTTTGCCTTTCTACCAGTCACATATTCTATGTACTTTGGTTCTATACCGGTTCCCGGTCTTGTGAATTTAAGCTTACTACGATCCAAAAGCTCACCCTTCTTAATTATGCTCTTTGCAACGATACTCCTTCTTGTCTGTCTTCTTGATTCAAGCTCATCGCTACTCAAATTTCTTTTAAAAGTTCCGAGTGCCGCTTCTACTTCTCTTACCGACCTAACTAAATCTCGCATCATTTCAGGCTCTATTGAAAAAGGATGATCGGGGCCTTCCATATTCCTATCGAGAGTAACATGCTTTTCTAAAATGCAAGCACCAAGAGCAACAGATGCCACTGCCATAAAGTTACTTGGGCTGTGATCAGAAAAACCCACAGGAACGTTGAATGTATCTCTTAATGTTACTATATTTCTCAGATTCACGTCTTCAGGTTTAGGGGGGTAACACGAAACGCAATGAAGAAGAGCTAATTCATCATTACCATTCCTTACTATTGTATCTATTGCTTCATCAATTTCTCTAAGATATGACATTCCCGTAGACAATAAAATTGGTTTTTTAAACTTTGCCAGTTCTCCTAAAAATTCTAGATGTGTAACATCTATGGATGCAACCTTAAAAAGAGGAGGATCAAACTTCATTATAAATTCAGCATCTTTAACAGAATGCACAGTTGAAAACACCATCATATTTTTTCTCCTTACATACTCGAACATTTCTTCAAACCACTGTCGAGGCATAAGAATGTGATCTCTTGCTATCTTCCACCAAGGTTTGTAGCCATACAATTTTTCATAATTCAATTCTCTTGTTGTAATTTTACCGCTGAAAACCTCCAGAGGTTCATATGTCTGAAATTTGACGGCATTAAAACCCGCACTATATGAAGCATCTATAAGGGCTTTAACAACAGTTTTATCTAAATTGTGGTTGGAGCCTATCTCCGCAATTATAAAAACTGGATACTGTTCTCCAACTTGCCTACCGCAAATGTTCAGATATCTCATAAAATATTTAATTAGGCCTTCGGCGGACTTCTTTTGACAGGATAAACAGGATTAACAAAATCTTTAGTTTTTATCCTTATTATCCATATCTTCTGTCAAAAATGGAAATTCCTTTTCAAAGTATTAGCGGGAGAACACCTAATATTCTAAGATAGAAAATAATAGTAATGTAATATTAATTAGTACAACTATAAATACTATTCACGACTCTCTTCGTACCATTACCGTCTACTAAGCCTTTTACCCTTACGGAAATCTCTTTAACAGCTTTACTATTGTTAATTAGATAAGTTATCTTTTCTACAATATCATCTTCTTTTGTGTCTTCATAGCAACCGACATATGTGATAAAATCCCCTTTTGACAACTCCTCGGCGACTGTTCTTTGATTTTCGGCAGTTATCACCATTAGGGTCGGTAATCCCAGACAGCAACGTTCCCATGTCGTAGTGCCTGCGTCTCCTATGGCTAAGTCACATGCTGCCATAAGATCAGCCATGTTCTCAACATTAAAGTGCAAATTAGTATTAGGAATATGAGATGTAACTCGTTCAATGTCAAGGCGATGCTTACATGTAGGCCCGATAACGACATCTATGTCAAATCCGAAGTGGTTCATTTTATAGAATGCCTTTAAAACCAGGGACGTCGCATTTTTTTTATCGGTTCCACCCATAGACACCATTATGCGTTTAATTACACCACTTCTTTCTCTAAGCTTCTCTCGTGCCAGGCGAAACTGTGATTTAAGAATAGCAAATTCAGAACCCAACAACTGGATACATTTTTCAGGTATTAAACGGTTGTAACGAGTTTTCTCTGTATTGTAGTTCTGATCTAGTAAAATATCCGCATCATGTTCCCTGTTTGCGAGTTCATCAAGAACCATAATACGGCGTACAAATTCTCTCTGAGGAGCTTCCCATAAAATATCTATATCATAATGATCAACAATTAACCAATCTGGACAATCAGATTGATTTCCCAGAATCTCCTTTGTCAATTCCCTATCTTCAGCCAAGTCAATACCTTGAGGTAAGAGATGCAGTCCATAGCCTTTTCTTTCAATTAGCCCTGTTAAATTTCCCTCCTCTTCCCTGCATATAAACTGTATATTTCCTCCTCTGCTGGTTATTTCATCTGCAAGAGTAAGGCATCTGGCAACATGCCCTGTACCAATATAAACTGAGGCATCAGTGCGAACAAACAAATTCATAATATTATTATCAGCTGTCCTACCTTTTGGTTAATTTTCACCAATTTCTTCAGAACATTTGACACATCCTTCAATTGAAGCAATTTTGGTCGTCAGAACGGCCCGTAGCATTTATTCTCCTTCAATAAACTGATCAGCAAAAAGCTTACGTATTGCCTCCGGATTTCTGCCAATCCCTATTACCCTAAAAAATCTTTGGAATATCTACCCACACCTAGCATTCATACATAATTAATGATCTGTTCAAGTTCAACAAACCTATTTGCAAAACCCATTTCTAGTAAATCTACCTAAAAAAGAGACTTCTACTCACTTATTTTTACCATGTCAAAAAAGAGTTCTGAATAATAACGCATAGCTCTTCCAGATTTATATAAGGGTTTATAGGTATATGTCCCTCCTGAAAGAACGTCAATCCACCATAGAACATCATCAAACCCAAATTTTTTTCTGAACAAAATAGTACCAGAAATCCTCGGATTTATCTCAAATGGAAGAAAAATATCTCCGACACGGCGAGATTGTATATTAATATAACCAACCAAATCTGTAGCTTTGGCTATACGCCCAGCTATACCATTCAGGTACTCTTCATTTGACAATAATACTTCCAAGGTTGTTCCATCTACTCCCAATATACGTCTGAAGGTAATGGAGGAAACATTCCGTCCGTCCGAAAAAACGCCGGTAGTGAACTCTTCCTCTGCAAAACCTATGTATTGCTGAACAATAAAAGATCCGGTATCCTTATTCTTAAGATACACAAGATCATTGAGATTTTCCACTTTCCATATTGACCTGCTACCGCAACCCCTTCTTAACTTCACAATTAATGGAAAATCTAAATCTCCCTCGTATTCTTTGAGTGGAACTGTCGTTGGAACCCTAATTCCAATGCTATTGAGATATAATGCGGTTTTTTGTTTATCAAGAAATATATCTAATATTTTTTTGTTGTTTAGAAGAAGCCTTGTGTCAAGCTCCTCAAATTCATATCTTTTGGCATTGACAAGCTCAATCTCAGGTTCAGAAATTGGAAGAAGAAAGTTTACATTTTGTTCCTTGATAATATCTTTAATCGCATCAATGTAACTCTCTCTTTCAGATGCAGATGGTACTGCATAATATTGATCTACAATGTCGGAAACTGGTGAATATGGTTTAATATCACAACCAATGATTTTGTAGCCTGTTCCTACAAGGGACCTCACAACAGAAGCTCCTACATCTCCAGCTACAGCAGAAATAAGGATTACACCTATTCTCATAATACATTCATTTTTCCAGAATCTCTCTTAAATACCGCGTGTTATCTCCAGCCTCATTAATTTGTTTTAAAAGCCCAGAATTATCGTATACTACTTCCTTACTACTAACCTCTTTTGAATAATAATCCACCACAGCATAGGTCGGCCAACCTCCATTCCTCGCCTGTCCTAATGAGCCAGGGTTGACGATATACTTTTCCTTTATTCTCCGATTCATCGGGTAATGTGTATGGCCAAGAAAAAAACTGTCATATGAATAATTAAGAAACTCTTCAATGGGGGAATCCGGATAAACATATCCGTCCGTCACATCCCAAGGACTGCCGTGACAGCATGTCACATTCAAGCCATGAGGAGAATATGTCTCTGGCAGTTTGAAAAACCACTCTTTAAGCTCCGTTACATCTTTCTCCAAAAGCTTCTCCATAGAATATCCGTATTTCTCAAGATACGTTTTGCGAAGCTCTTCATTGCCTTCAAGTATATTCAAAAATATCACATCATGATTCCCTTTTATGGCACCCAGGTTGGGTATTTCTCTGAGCATATCAAGAATATCTAACTGATCATAATAGTAACCGCATAAATCACCCAAAAAAATATTTAAATCAGCAGATTCTGCCACAATTGCTTTACAAGCAATTCGAAACGCCGGTCCATTCCCATGGACATCTCCAAAAAGACAGATTTTCATTTGCTCATATGACAATAATAATTCAAATCCCTGCCTATTCCCATAGAACCGAGTATTTCATAGATCTGCAAAAGCTTATCAGTATCATTGTCAGCCAAGAAATTATCGGCTAAAACCCTGAACATGTGCGTTGCCTTTCCTTTTTCAGGGTCTTCAATATAATTTGAGTTATCATTTAACAGGTTTAAATCAACAGGATTTTCAGCAACAACGGCTTTAAGCTCAAACTCCTGCGCAGAAAGAAGGTTACTCATACTCTCCTTATTAAAATATGACAGATGATCTGGGTAGGCCAACCAAAATTTTCTTGTTATTTTCTTCTTTTCAATGAGGAGTTCTTGAAGTTTGGAAAAATCGTTTGGTGCAATTATTATGAGCAATGATTCAGGGAACATTATGCCTTTAATCTTTTGCAGTAATGTTTCGGGGTCAATTACATGCTCGATGACATTTGCAAGCATTAGAATATCATACCTTGAACCTTTTTCTATCATATTTTCCAGCAAATCATAGATGTTACCCTGCTCGAAGAAACTTAAAAGATGGGGATGAAATTTCTCAACCCCGTACCTACTGAAATCAACCCCCAGCACTGTATTTTCTCTCTTTTCAAACTCATTCAGTATCCAGCCTTCTCCACAGCCGATATCGATAAAGCTTCTCTTCTTTTTCATGTCCATAAGCATCGAAACTTTTTTGTATATAAGCCTGGCCTTTAATTTAAAATATTCAATCTCTTCTTCAGAATATGAAATAGAATAACTACCAATCCCATGCTGATAATACTTGTCCGCATAATACTGCCGCAACTCTTCCTCTGTTGGAAGAGGTAAATAATGGTAAAAACCGTATTTTGTTCTAATCAGTTCCGGTGGGGTTTTTATATCCATCGTAAAGGTCCTCTTGAACAATAATCAGACCAATGAAACAAGATACTCTCGAAATGTCTGCAATCTAAAAGGAGCAATTGAAGGCTTGACAATCATGTCACTTGCTTCTTCTCCTTCCATCATTACTATTTCCTCGTTTGGCAAAACAACATCAATAATTGTTTGCAAATATTGCTTTATGTTCATAATTTCAGGACTTGCCAGATACAGAGTTT
>Ga0187827_10004399_pt1 | contig 17376 bp, 7 predicted proteins | sample ETNtaG_39_FD_167969 | JGI IMG/M metagenome (GOLD analysis project Ga0187827, IMG submission 167969) | Marine microbial and viral communities from oxygen minimum zone, Eastern Pacific Ocean - ETNP2014_SV_150_PacBio MetaG (Illumina Assembly) | ecosystem: Environmental > Aquatic > Marine > Hypoxic...
ACCATTGGTACTCCAGCGTTAAAACAGTCTTGCCCTTTGGCAGAAGCATTGGAATCAGCAGTTCCCTGGGATCGCCATCTCGCACTTGGGGCTTTAACTCACCATCCATCCGCAGCTTCAGCCGATCGATACGCCACTCTTTACCTTCCTCTTTGATCTCTTTCCCAGATGCCACTCGAAAGAAAAACATCTCCTGCTTCTCTCGCGCCTCAAAACTCATAGTCCGGCGAAAAAACGACTTTCCCTCACCATCGAGCAGGTCTTCAAAGAAGTCTTCCACGGCAATCTCGCCGTACCGATAAATGAAGGTCGGACGTTTCTGCCTATCCAGGAAGTAGCCTCGGAACTGATAGCCGTGGTCGTGAGGGAACAGGTAATTCGTCTTCCCTTTATAAGGCCAGGGGGCGTCCATGGATTTGAGCAGATGGAATGGAATCCCCGGCGGAAACGAGATTCGATCTCTTCCCCGGGCATGGAAGCTGCCGAAACCTATGTTGGCGAATTCGCCCCTCCAGAGCAGCCGCAGCGCCATCTCTTCTGAATCGAAAGCGAGACTGACCCTTTCGGGATAGCCCACACCAATGCCTCGAAAGCCCGCTGTGCCCCGGCCGCGACACATCATCGTTTCGTCTGCCACCCTGAGATGACGCGACTGGCGGGAGAGTCCTTTGGGGCTCTTCGCGCGCGGGCCGTCCGACAGGTAGGACCACAGCGCTTCAATCTGCTGACTGGTGTCTCCGCCCAGCAGTTCTTTCCGTATCGATTCCCCGCCCGGCCAGTAGGTGGGCATGATGACCGTCGGATGAAAGCGGGAAGGCTGCAGCATGTAGAGGTGAAACCATTTCTTCTGAATGCGCTCGGTGATGTTCACCAGTTCCAATGCGCCCGCGGTCGACTTCTGTCCGTTGAAGTCATGGCAGGCAATGCAACTGAATCCGGTCGTCCCCATCATCTCGTAGCCTGCATTTTTCGATTCACGGATGTTCGAGGCTTTGGGGAAAGTCACTTCCTCGAGCGAATCAATCCTGGCGAAGCGATCGACCAGATGCGCCACGTTTGCGTGCCCAAAGAGCGGCATCCGAGTATGGAGATACATTCGCTGCCGTCCGCCATGCAGCATGACTTCGCTCAGCCATGACTTGTTCAGTTTTGCTCCCACGTGAGTCAGCGGAGGAGGGATGCGCCCTTGATTGCCCAGGGCCTCGTGAGTACCGGTGAACCACTTGTCACGGTCCGGCGAAATCCCACCCAGTCCCTTGCGTTCATGACAGGCGATGCAATTGAGAGCGACCAGAGTCCTGTCGACCATCTGCTGGTCAGTGAAGCTGGCCGAGTCCGTGCCCGGCAAAGCCAACTTGATCAGCTTTCTCTGCTCTCCGCTCAAATTGAAGCGTGGCACGCCCGCCGCTTCCGCCAGACAACCCTTGTCCGGATTGAGTTCGGACATCGGTGTGAACTTCTGTCGCCGAACCCTCACATCGGTGTGACACTGCGCGCAGCGGAATTTCTCAAAATGTTCCTGACCCTTGGCCGCCAGCTCCGGATCGACCTTCAAGGGACGGAATTCAGGAATGGGCTTGTCGGAAATCGACAGCATCGAAGAAGGGATCGGCTGACGTTTGAAGCCCGGGCCTTCCATCTCGAAGACAAACCTGGGGCCGCGACCGGTATGAAAGTAAGTATGCTCGATTCGATTCCATCCGGCGTTGAGTTTCGCTGACCCCTCGAGTTTCTTCGGCCCCCGTCGATCACTCGGGGCTTCCGACACCACTTCAGAGCCGTTAAGGTGGAGGCTGCCTCCGTTCATCTCCAGGTAGAAGCTGTAATCACCCGCAGTTTCGATTTGCAGGAATCCCGCATACTGAATCGCGGTGTGGTGATGCACTTTTCCGAACTGCTCGAGCGAGAAGTCATCGACCAGTCCACCCTTCTCCTTCCGCACATTCCCCTCGAGTCCCTCCCAGACATTCCCACGCCAGGTAGTGTAGGCGAGATGACCGGGCACATTGGTCTTGCGAAGCAAGTAATGAGTGATGCGATCCACTTCATGTCCGGGCAGTCGCATGTCAGGCATTCGACCGGAAGGACGCGTCGCATGGGGCCGGCGCAAGAACTCGCTGAGGCTCTTGTGCGAATATTTCTTCTCCAGTTCCCCGAGTGGCACAGAGCTCTGGCGAAGTAACTCTTTCCCCGAAGCGTCTCTCGGCGAATGGCACGCCACACAGCCCACCGAATGAAACAGCTTCTCCCCAAACTCCGCAGCAACCGCATCAGGCGTCCGCAGCTTGAATTCCTCACCCTTATTCAGCGAAACAAGGAAATGCGTGATCGCTTCCGCCACCTCCTTCTTTTTCGCCGCCGTCTTGCCCTCCAGCACATCCGGCATCAGCGTGCCCGGCTTGACATGATGAGGATTCTCAATAAACGCCCTCAAGAATTCCGGATGGACTCGCCGTCCAACCTCAGCAAGTCGAGGGGATTTACGTGAAGACGCCGCCAGTGGCTTCGCCTCATGGCAGGCCACACAATTCAACTCCTCAATCAGCACCCGCCCCTTCAACGCCGCATCGAGCTTGCTGTTTGCGATTCCCGGAAGCACTACCTGCGCGTGCCCTGCGAGGCAGAATACAAAGGATGCAAGCTGTGTCAGACTAAGCTGTCTCAAGAGGCATATTTCCTGTTGATGATTCCGCTATTACCATAAATGTAACAAACTTCCAAGATGAGTGAGGACTGATTGATGTTCCCAGGAATCGCTGTGCTAACACTGTTCTGCGCATCAGCAGGTGCCGAAGAAATTCAGACAGAGCATACAGGTCGTGAAATATTTCTGTCGTCATTGATTGGAAATGATGCGAACCCCGGGACGTCTGCAGAGAAGCCTCTCAGGACAATTCAAAAGGCGATCCGTATGGCCGCGCCGGGCGACACCATTACGCTCTTGCCCGGCTGGTATGAAGGCGGCATCCGGTTGAAGCCGGGCAAGAAGGGTCGTCCGATTACGGTGCGTGCTTCTCGCAAGGGGCGCGTCTTTCTTGGGAAGCCATCGGTCCTGAAGGGATTTCAGAAAGCCGAAGGTTTTGAGTACACGTACACCGCGGAATGGATCGGAGAGACGGGGACAATCCTTGAAGTCGACACTAATCGGGTGTTGCGCGAGATGGCCACGCCCATCGATGTCGAGGAGTTGGCGGGCACGTGTTGCTTCGATACGAAATCGAAAAAGCTCTTCATCCACCCGACCGACAGTGCCGGAGTCTCTCATCACCTCTACCGATTGATTGGCAGTGGTATCGGAATCACGCTGGCGGATTACACGGTGGTGGATGGGCTGACGCTGACAGGCTTCGGCCGATCTGCTATCGAGGGCAACAACCCGACAGGAGCCGTCGTTCGGAACTGCGTCGCCTATGGGAACGGTTACGCGATCAGCTTTCGGGGCGGGACGGATTGCATCATCAGCGGCAACGAGGTCTGGAACAATTGTCCGGATTACGATGAAGGCGCCCAGATTCACATTTCCGGCGCTCCCGCAGCCATCGGATTCGTCGTCGAGAACAACATCGCCTACGACTCACCCCACATCGGTATCCGTTTCTATTCCGGCAAGGCGGACAACTGCATTGCCCGCGGCAACCTGGTCTACGGCAACCAACTGGGCGGCTTCTACTACAAGATGAACGATACAGGCAAGCTGTTCGGCACCGGCAACGTGTGTCTGGACAATGCCAATAACGACTTCAGCGCCCCGCTCGGAGGACACAACACGTTCAGAAGACTGGCCCGCGATAAGAAGCACGACACCGACCTCCAACTCGGAGGTGAAGACTGGCGTTTCGTTGACCCCGCCTACCGGGATTACCGGCTGCAATCAGACAGCCCCGCCCGCGGCGTAGCGCCAGATGGTTCTGACCTCGGCGCTTTCCAGTACGACGGCTCGGTGGTGTTCGTTAAACCTGACGGCAATGACGCGACCGAAGGCACGAGTGTCGCCACGGCATGGAAGACTCTGGCCCATGCATCGAAAAGTCTGAAGCCCGGCCAGACACTCTACATTTTCCCGGGCAAATGGGAGGAGCGGCTTGAACTGCAGGGACTCAAAGCGAGTGAGGAAAAGCCAACCACGATTCGAGTGCATGGGAAAGACAGGGCGACTGTGCTGGGAATCAAGACCACCGATGTCTCGCACCTCACGATCGAGGGGTTGCGAATCGCGGGTAAGGGTGGTCAAGACACTTTTACGATAAGCCAATCCCAAGGCGTCAAGCTGAGACAGGCGGTCAGTTCCAGGGATGGCGGCGCCGGTCTTGCTCTGCGGTCCTGTCGCGATGTGGTCATCGAAAGCTGTGGTTTCTCGAGTTCACGTGTCGGAGTGAGGATGGATGCCCTGTGTGGCAGCATCGAAATCGTGAGCTCAATTTTCAGCAACGAGCTCGGAATGGAATGCGAGAAACTTCCGGCAGAATTCAACAGTGATTTCAATGTCTTCATCGGCGCCAAGACCATCGGTATGCTCGGAGGAAAACAGATCCGCGACCTCGAATCGTGGCGCAGGCAGACCGCAACTGGCATCAATTCGCGCACGGGCTTGGAAGAAGCGGTTCCTGGTCTCAAAGAAAAACAGGACTTCCGGGTCCGAGCCGGAACTCCCATCGCCTTTGCCGGACGCTATGGCCGGCCTGCCGGGCCGGATGGGGTGGTCGTCACCGATCTCATTCCGCGCACAGACTTTGAGCGGGTCGAGACTCTTTCCACGACTCGAACCAGTGCCAACATCTCCTGGTGGACGCCCGGCCGGATCTGCGGCACGGTCATTCAATGGGGCGAGACAGCGAAGTACGGCAAACATCACGAGCGGGCAAATGAAGAGCTCGGCGAATACGAGGCCCTGCACAATGTCAGCCTGCTCGGCCTGCAGCCGGAAAAGACCTATCACTTTCGGGTCGGCTATCGGGACTTCCATGCACCACCGCAGCAGAAGGTCAACGGCATGGATCCGATCCGCTGGTCTGGCGATTTCACCTTCACGACTGCTGATACGGATCCTGTTCCTCGCCAGCTTTACGTCTCCCTGGAGGGCAACGATTCCAATGACGGACTCACTCCCGCAACCGCATGGAGGTCGCTGCACAAGACTGCGCGGCAGGCTCGCGCCGGCGATACGGTGACCATTGCTCCCGGCCGATACATGGAGCTCTTGCGCCCGCTCCATTCCGGCACAGGCGAGGACCGCCGAATCACCTTTCGTGCAGAGAAGCCGTTATCGGTGTTCCTGGATGGTGGATTTATCAAGTTCAAGCGCGACGGCAGATCACACAGCATCCAGATCATGAATAAGGCGTATCTGACGTTCGAGAATCTCACATGCGAAAACGTGCGGGCTCACGACAACGGTGGTTACCGCGGCGGGGCAGGCTACGCCGGACTCATCGGCATTTCCGGTTCTGCGGCCATCGAGATCAAAAGCTGCGTGATGGACGGTCGCAGCCGATACATGCCCTGCATGTGGGTTTTCGAGGCCGGCAAGATGCCGGGAGTTCCAGCGGGCACGCCCGGCTTCACTGCCACAGACAGTCTGTTTCTTTATGGCTGGCGTTCATTTGGCATCCGCACAGAGCATCCGTGCATCTTCCGCAACAACGCCTTCGTTCGCGCTCTCACTGCGATGTTCACTGTCTTCGGAGGTACGCGGCCCAAAGGCCTTATCATGAGAAACAACATCTACCAGAGCCTGATCTACAAGAAGCGGAACAACGTTCTGTGGAACGCACCCCTGTCTTTCGATTCCGATTACAATTGCTTCACCTGGGACCCGGACAACCCCAATCGATACATCACTTGGCAGGATCCTCACAATCGTACCGGCCCAAAACTCAAAGGCCTCGGCGAATGGCAAATGACTTTTGGCCAAGACAAGCACAGCATCGAGACAGACCCGGGCTACCCACTCTCGAAGAAGATGGGCTTCGGCAACAAAGGAGCGATCAGCCGCAAGCCACTCAGTTTCCGCGATCTGATCCTGCCCCCCGACAGCCCCTGCCGGAAAAAAGGCGAAGGAGGGGAGGACATCGGCCCGCGGTGGGAACGCTTTAAGGAGGAGCAGAAGTGATTGCAGCAATCAGGCGGTTTGTGGGGCAGATTTGCTATCTGCCTTCTCAATTGGGAGCCCCCTTCATCGCAGACTGCAAATCTGCCCCACAAATGACCGAGGAATTCGACAACCCCTCCTCACTTCAGCTCCAGATCGAACGAGTGGAACACTTCCGCGCCGCCACGATTGGTGACTGAAAGAACCACGTTCGCAGGTGGTCTTCAGGCTCATCGAGCCCGTCTACTGCTGCCTTGATTTCGTCAACACGTCGCCGCTGGCTCCGATAGTTGGGGCTTTGCCTTTGAACGGCAACCCAACATCTGTGCCTGCGTGATAGCCGGGGCTGTCAGGCTGGAGTCTGAAATCGTGGGCCGCAGAGCTGACGAACTTCGGCTCTGCATGAACTGAATGTCTGTCCCGTCCGGTGACGTTCCTGTATTCCTCGAATGTGTGGTACTTCGTGCCGACGTGGGTAAGTGAACTGGCTGTGCTGGACTTCGATTTGTCCCGAGCGCAATTCCATTCGGTGAACGCGCCGCCTTTAGCGGGCCATATCAGGTTGTAGTCGGCAACGAGGTGTTTCACACCGATTTGCCCGGTCTTGAGCAGGACGCCGTTGGGGCCGCCGACGAGGATGTTGTTCTTGATTTCACAATGCAGGGGATCGGCTGCCCAGCTTCCACCGATCCAGAGTTCTCCGCGGGCGTTCTTGAAGCAGGTGTTGTTGTAGATGCGTTGGGTGAGGGGGGTGCCTTTGATGTAAAAGCACGGGCCGATCTCGATGGCGAAGCCGCCGGGCTTCTTACGCATGCGTCCACCCCAGTAATCTCCGTAGGGCTCTTCATGGCCATTGCCGTAAAGCACGTTGTTGCGAATGAGATACTCCCCTTCGTAAACCAGGATTCCGCCGCCGCCGTTATCGAAGATGCGATTGTCTTCGATCAGAGCCTTGTTATTGCGGTAATGCTCGAACTGGATTTCGTTGCTGCCGTGGTGATTGAAAATTTGAACGCCGAGGTTGCTGCACTTGTAGATAATGTTGCCTCTCACGATGTGGCCACGCCCGCACTTGATGTCGATGCCGTCCTCATTGATGACGTGGTGGATCGTGTTGCGGATGAATTGGTGGCCCACCCCTCCGGGGAAACCGTTCTGCACGGTGACCCCGTCTGAATAGATGTGAGCGATCTCGTTGTCCTCGATCGTGGTGTGGTTCGAGTTTCGAGATATCTGGATGCCTGCATAACCGACATGGGTGATGCGATTCTTCGAGACCCGGTTGTGATCGGCGCCCCTGGTGAGGTGAATCCCGCATGATGCGGCTGCGTAGGTGATGGTGTTGTTGGCGACAACATTGTGGTCGCCTCCGCGAATCTGCACGTGATTCAGCGCCGCGTGGCGCAATGTGAAGCCCTCCAACCGGATGTGGCTGCCGCGAATCCAGATGCAATGACCGCGCCGGATGGCTTCGACCGTTCGTTTTTTCGGATCTGCCGAATCGGCGAGCCACACGTAGACCGTCATGGAATCGTGATCGAATGAGAACTGGCCAGGCTTGCCCGGCATGCCGGGCACTTCACGCAGCGGCGCACCATCGACGAAAACCTCATCCGTGTCCCGACCGCCGACTCCGTCCCAATTGCCGGACTTGCCCTTGCAGTTCAGCCATCCTTCCTCTGCCCACCATTTCACTTTGGCCCGGTAGATCCTGCCCTTGTGAAGCGTCCAGTTGGTGATCGGATCAGAGCCCGCAATTGTCGCATTGTCTCCTGCGGGTTTAAATGTGACAGGCGCGCCTTCCCTAGCCTGAGTGGCTCAGGCTGATCTCTTCACGATAGACACCCTCGTGAACGAGCACGGTGTCGCCCGCACGCGCCGAGGCCGCGGCCTTCTTGATGGTCAGCCACGGCCTCTCCTGAGTTCCGGGATTGTCATCGTTGGCCTGCGGATGGTTCTGATCGACATGATAAATGCGACTTTCAGCATCGACCGGTAACACGACCAACACTAGGTGAGTGAAAGTGACTGCAATCATTTGTATGGCGCTATGCAAGTTTCGCTTCCTTTGGGCTGGTGGTGCCGGCAGCTTGAACATACGATGCCAGCCCAAAACAGAAATGGAATCATAGCAGTCAAATGCCCAACACAGCGGAAGGACAGCCGAACATCATCGTCATTCTGACGGACGACCTAATTATCCGGCCAAACGGGCCATACCGACCAGTCACAATTCCCTGTGCTGCTTACGGTATTGGCTCGGGCTGACGCCGAAGGTCTTGTTGAACTGTTTCGAGAATTGGTGGATGTCGCGGTAACCGACATCTCTGGCGATTTCTCCCGGACGCAGATTGAAGTCGTAGAGCATCCGTTGCGCGATGGACATTCGCCGGCGGATGACATAGCTGCTGGTGGTGGCGCCGATGTGTTCTCTGAATTGATGCTGTTACCATTGTTCACTGGCGTGTAAATAACACGGCAGCGAATCCAGCACTTACTACCGGAATCGGAGACTGACATGAAGATGACGTTGATTACTCTGTCCACGAGCATTGCACTCATGATTCTTGCCTCGCCCTTGGGCGCACAAGAAGCACGACCCGACATCCTCATCGCCGATTTTGAAGGGAATACGTACGGCGACTGGAAGACGGAGGGTGAAGCGTTCGGCAAAGGCCCGGCGAAAGGGACGCTGCCTCGCCAGATGCGCGTGACTGGCTTCAAGGGCAAAGGGCTGGTGAATTCTTTTCTCAGGGGAGACGGCACGACAGGGAAGCTGACGTCCCCTCCGATCAAGATTGAGAGGAAGTTTCTTACGTTCCTGGTTGGCGGCGGAGGACATCGTGGCAAGACCTGCATGGACCTGCTGGTCGATGGCAAAGTTGTTCACACGATTACCGGAGCGAATACACGGCCCGGTGGCAGCGAAGAATTGATGCCGGCGTTCTGGGATATGAGCGAACTGGCCGGCAAGACCGTCACGCTCCAGATTGTGGATGCCGCGACCGGCGGCTGGGGCCACGTCAACGTCGACCATATTGTGCAGTCCGATACCAAGCCGAAGGCACCCGCTCTTGTCCTGCGGGAAAAGACTTTCACCGTCGAGAACAAGTACCTGGTTTTCCCGATTCAGAACGGCCGGGGGCGCGGGCGGCTGGAGCTTTACATTGGCGATCAGAAAGTCCGGCAATACGGGCTGAACCTGGCTACCTCGGAGGAGAGCACGGACTGGTACGCCTTCTTCACGATCGAGAGTTACAAGGGAAAGCAAGCGCGCGTGGTGGCGTCGAAAGTCACCGAGGAGGCCTTCCCGCTGATCAGACAGTCCGACACCATTCCAGGCGAGGAGAATTTCTATAAAGAACCGCATCGCCCACAGTTTCATTTCACGCAGAAAGTCGGTTGGAACAATGACCCCAACGGGATGGTGTATCACGACGGTACGTGGCATTTCTTCTTCCAGCACAACCCGGTTGCCCTGCCATGGGGCAATATGACCTGGGGCCACGCTACCAGCAAAGACCTGCTTCACTGGGAACAGCAGCCGAACAAGTTGTTCCCGGGCACCATGGCAAAGGGCGCCTGCTTTTCGGGCGGTGCAACGGTGGACAAAAACAGCACCGCAGGCTGGGGTGAAAACACGCTGGTCGCCTTCCTGACGGACACCGGCGCAGGCGAGTCCATCGCCTACAGCACGGACGGAGGCAAGACCTTCATCTGGTATGAAGGCAATCCCGTCGTCAAACACCGGGGCCGCGATCCGAAGGTCATCTGGTATGCGTACGACGAGAACGATACCCCGCTGAACGACGCCACAAAGAAGCTGGGTGGTCACTGGGTCATGGCTGTTTACGACGAGCACAAGGAGCACAAGCGCAACGCCGCGTTCTATGCCTCCACCAATCTCAAAGACTGGTCTGAGCAGAGCCATCTGCCGGGCTATTTTGAGTGCACGGAGTTGTTCGAGCTGCCCGTCGATGGCGACGAAAAGAACACCCGCTGGGTCGTGTTCGCGGCGGATGCCAAGTACGCCGTCGGCAAATTCGACGGGAAGACGTTCACGCCCGAACACAAAGGCAAACACCAGGTGCACTGGGGGCCTTACTACGCTTCGCAGACTTTCGATAACGCGCCCGACGGTCGAAGAATCCAGATGGGCTGGGCCAGAATTGGCTCGCCGGGACCTTACAACCAGCACTTCAGCTTCCCGCACCGCCTGACACTGCGCTCGACCGATGAAGGCATCCGTATGTTCGCCCGCCCCGTCAGGGAAATCGAGAAGCTGCGCGCTAAAAGCAACAAAGCCGAGGCTCAGAATCTCGTCGCCGACAAACCCGTGGCAATGCCAGTTAGCAGCGACCTGCTTGACGTCCGCCTGACCGTCGAAGTCGGAAACGCCTCGACCATCGAGCTAAAGCTGCCCGGCAGATCCATCAAGTACGACGCAAAGGCGCAGAAGCTGAATGGCGCGCCGCTCAAGCCCGTCGATGGCAAGGTCACCATCCAGGTGCTGGCCGACCGCTCGCTGACGGAGATCATCGGCAACGAAGGCCGCGTCTATATCACCGGCAAAGGGCCCGCAAAACTGGACGCGACGGAAGTAACCGTCACCGCGCACGGCGGCAACGCGAAACTTCTCAGCCTCGAAGCGCACGAGTTGAAATCGATCTGGAACAAGTAGCGGAGTAGTGGCAGGAAGATGGGGGCAGGAAAATATATTTCTTTCTATCTTCCTGCTCCCATTTTCCTGCCAAGCTAGAAACACGAATGCAAGACTTCTCAGCCTCGAAGCTCACATCTGAAATCGATCAACTTCCATGAGGTAAAACTCGTGGATGGGGTTAACCGAATTGTTAATGGCTACTGAACTCCGATTTTTAAAACACAGAGGCACGGAGAACACCGAGATGAAGAAACAGGCTGGAATGAGTTCTGAAGAGATTTCTTCTTTCTCCCCTTTCTTCCTCTGTGACCTCTGTGCCTCTGTGTTTCAGATTTTTTCTGCTCTCCAAAAATCACATGACAATCACTAATCGTTTCTTAGCACCCCTTCTGCTCTTTGCAGCGCTGCATACTCATGCTGCTCCGCCCAACTTCGTCATCATTTTCACCGACGACATGGGCTACGGCGACATCGGCCCGTTTGGGGCATCACGCCCAACCCCGCATCTCGATCGGATGGCAAAAGAGGGCATGAAGTTCACGGACTTTTACGTCAGTTCTTCCGCGTGCACACCGTCCCGCGCGGCGCTCATGACAGGCTGTTATGCGGATCGGATTGGCATGGGCAAGAGCGTGGTCTTTCCTGCGGACAGACGAGGACTCAATCCCAGCGAGATCACCATTGCGGAAATCCTGAAGAAAGCGGGTTACGCCACCGGCTGTTTCGGCAAGTGGCATCTCGGCGATCAGCCGGAGTTCATGCCGCTCGCCCAGGGCTTCGATGAATACGAAGGCATCCCTTACTCCAACGACATGTGGGTGAAGGGAAACCCCAGACGAAAGTACCCACCGCTGCCCTGGGTGAAGCAGAACAAGCCCGTCGCTCACATCCCGGACGCGGCAAGCCAGTCCGTCATCACGGATGCGATCACCGATGCGGCCGTCGACTTCATCAAACGCCACAAGGACAAGCCGTTCTTCGCCTACGTCCCGCATTCCGCGGTGCACGCGCCGTCCATGGTGACGCCCGAACGACTCGAAGCCGCAAAGGGAGATGTGATGACCGCGCTGATTACAGAGATTGACAACAGCACGGGCCGCATCCTGCAGACGCTCCGGGAACTCGGCCTCGATAAAAACACGTTCGTCCTCTTCACAAACGACAACGGAGGCGGGGGCAAGACCTCCCGCGGGCCGCTGCGTGGCGCCAAGTTCGGCCCCAAGTATGAAGGCCACATGCGGGTCTCGACCGTTGCCCGGTGGCCGGGGAAGATTCCCGCGGGCAGCACCTCCTCGGAGATCATGACCACCACGGACATCATGCCTACCATCGCCCGAATGGCCGGACAGCCCGTCCCGACCGATCGCATCATCGACGGCAGGGACATCAGCCACTTGCTCTTCGACAGAGGCGGCGCGACTTCGCCCCACCGGTCGCTCTACTACGAAAACGACGGCATCCGCCAGGGCAAGTGGAAACTCGTGCGCTACCGCGTGAAGAAGGATCGGTTCACCGAACTCTACGACCTCGAAGCCGACCTCGGTGAAAGAGACAATCTGGCGGACAAGCACCCCGACCGGGTCAAAGCCATGAAGGCAGCCCTCGACGCCCACGTCGCCAACCTCCGGAAAAACATTCGTCCCGCCGCCTTCGTGGAAAACCCCAAGCCCATCCTTGCCGAATCCGGCAACCTGCCAACGCTGAGTGATTACAGAGGGCTCTCCGGTAAACAGCCCACGTCTGCAAAACCAAAGCAAGACCGGGAAGCGAACGAGGCGAAGCCAGCAAAACCGTCCACCAAGTCCGGTGCTGCCGGCAAACGGCCGGACATCCTGTTCATCGCCATTGACGACATGAACGACTGGACGACGTTGTTCGACGACAAGAACCCGATCCAGACTCCCAACCTGAAACGTCTCGCGGAGCGTGGCGCGTTCTTTTCCAGGGCCTATTGCGCGGTGCCGGCATGCAATCCTTCGCGCACGGCGATCCTCACCGGCCTGGCCCCGACCACTTCCGGTGTTTACAGCAACGGCCAATCCTGGAAGCAGCTCTTACCTGACGTGGTCACGCTGCCGCAGTATTTCGGCCAGCATGGTTACGCCACAAAGGGCGGCGGCAAGATATTTCACCACGGCGGCACAGGCACGGATCGCAAGGACAATCCGTCCTTCGACGAGTTCTTCAAACTCCGCATCCACGCCAACAAGCCCAAGACCAATTACAACGGTTACGTCCGCGGAGGCCGAAACATCGGCGGACTGGCAAGCCCGAGCTGGGACTGGGGTATTCACGAAGTCGCAAAGCAGACCGACGAATTCACGGTCAGTTACATCACGAACGTGATGAAGAACGAGAAACGCGACAAGCCGCTTTTCCTCGCCGCGGGCATCTTTCGGCCGCACCTTCCGTTCTGGGCGCCTCCCTCCACGTTCGAGCGGTATCCCTTCGATAAAATGAAGCTCCCGCCGCGCCCCCAAGGCGACCTTGATGACGTGCCGCCGACTGGAGTGAAGATGTCGCGCACGGAGTCGTTCATTTTCGACAACGCCATCAAGCCGCCTGAAGACCGGCCCGGCAGCCTGAAGAAGATGGTGCAGTGCTACCAGGCAGCCGCAGACTACGCGGACGAGATGGTGGGGCGCCTGCTCGACCAGCTCGATGCCACCGGACGGGCGGACAACACCATTATCATTCTCTGGTCAGACCACGGCTATCACCTGGGCGACAAAAACGCGACCGTGAAATTCACGCTCTGGGAAAAGGCCAATCACGTGCCGTTCATCATCGTCGCTCCCGGAGTGACGACGCCGGGCACGGTCATCAATCGCCCGGTGAGCCTGATCGACATCTATCCCACGCTCATCGATCTCGCCGGCCTGCCAAAGAAGGATGGGCTCGACGGTGTCAGCCTCGTCCCGCTGCTGAACAGCTCCAAAGTCGAATGGAATCGTCCGGCCGTCATGACCCAGGGTCGCGGCAACCACGCGGTTCGTTCGGATCGCTGGCGTTACATCCGATACGCCGATGGCACGGAAGAGCTCTACGATCACAATAGCGACCCGTGGGAATGGAAGAACCTCGCCGGCGATCCCAAGCACGCGGCGGTCATTGCAGAACACAAAAAGTGGCTGCCGAAGAAAGAAGCGGAGCTCGTCCGACGCAAGGCAAGAAAGAAGAACTCCGCTCTGGAGAGCGGAGCTACGAAAGCGAACACAAAGCCGAAAGCAGGCAAGCCAGCTCGTCCTGCCCGGAATCGTCCGACCCGCATTGACTTCACCCCGGCCGAGTACAAACCCGCCGAGAACGACATTCTCATCGCGGATTTTGAAGGCAAAGATTACGGCAAGTGGCAGGTCCTCGGCGAGGCGTTTGGAAAACGCCCCTCACAGGCGACGACGCTCCGTAATCGGGCGATTGGCTACCTCGGCAAGGGCTTCATCAACACCTACCTCAATGGAGACAAAACCACCGGCGAGCTCATCTCGCCGCCATTCCGCATCGAGCGCAAGCACGTCAACTTTCTGATCGGCGGCGGCAAACATCTCGGCCGCGCCGGCGTGCAGTTGCGCGTGGATGACAAGACCGTCCGCGCCGCCACCGGACATTCACTGAAGGACACCAAAGCGCGGGAGATCATGGACTGGCACTCCTTCAACGTTGCCGAGTTCATCGGCAAGGACGCCGTCATCAAGATCGTCGACAAGACACCCGGCGGCTGGGGACACACCGTCGTCGATCACATCTTTCAGTCCGACAAACCGATGCCCGCTTCGCTTCCCGCGGCATTGCAGAAAGCAGCGGCCCGGCCTCCGGCGAAACCGGTCGTGCAACCGTCGACTCTCGCACTCGGACAATTCGATTCCGCGCACCGCACCTTCGCCTCTTACAGCGACGTCGGATACGACCAGAAGCTGCGGCCGCAGTTTCATTTCAGCTCGCGCAAGAATTGGATCAACGATCCGAACGGCATGGTTTATTACGACGGCGAATGGCATCTCTACTTTCAGCACTGCGCGCTCAGCGTGAACCGCGGCCCAAAGTCCTGGGGACACGCGGTAAGCCGCGACCTGGTGCACTGGGAACAGCTTCCCCACGCCATCGTGCCTTACGACAAGGGCGCCATCTGGTCGGGCACGGCGGTCGTCGATCACAACAACAGCCTCGGCAGACAGGTCGGCGAGACCAGAACCCTCGCTGCCTTCTTCACGACAACCTGGAGAGAAGGTTTCTTCCAGGCCATGGCCTACAGCACCGACCGCGGCCGCACCTACACGCTCCACATCAGGGGCGAACCGGTCGTACCCAATCAGGGCATCATGAAAGGCGAACGCGACCCCAAGGTCTTTTGGGACGAAGCCCACAAGAAGTGGAAGATGGTACTGATTCTCGGCGGCAAAGAACGCCTCATCCGCATCTTTGAATCGGACAACCTCACCGACTGGGTCAAGGCCGGTGACATCAACCGCAAGTGGGCCGCCGAGTGCATCGACCTGTTTCAGCTCCCCGTCGACGGCGACAAGACCAACATGAAGTGGGTCATCGCCGACGCCAGTTTCGATTACGAAGTCGGCGAGTTCACCGGCAACGGATTCGTCACCGAAGGCCCGACCGGCCGCGGCGATTACGGCAGAGGCTTCTATGCCGCGCAGACCTTCAACAGCGGCCCCGACGGCCGGGTCGTGCAAATCGGCTGGATGAACGATCGTCGCAAAGAGTGCCCGTTCCTGGTCGAGGGTATGCCATTCAATCAGCAGATGGCTTTCCCCACCGACCTGACTTTGCGAACGACACCCGAAGGCATCCGCCTCTTCCGCTGGCCCGCCCCTGAAATCAGAAGCCTATACCAGAAAACCCAAGCCCTGAAAAACATCAGCGCGGAAGCTGCCACCAAAGCCCTGGCGAATGTGAAACCGGAGCTGGCCGACCTGTCGATCGAGTTCGAGCCCGGCACAAAGGGCAAGCTCGTCCTGACCGTGCGCGGCATCCGGATCTCGTACGGCGAAAAGATCAGGTATCGCCGACCTGACAGTGAACCTGTTGAGCTGCGAAGCTTCACCTTCAATGGAAAGTCCTGCCCTGCGCCGGCCATCGATGGCAAAGTTAAACTGCGCGTGCTGGTGGATCGCAGCTCGCTGGAACTCTACGCCAATGACGGTGCGACCGTGGCTTCGAGCTACGAGTTCGAGATACCGAAGGACTTTTCAATCTCCGTTACTGCCGATGGCCCGGTGAAGATTCACTCCCTGGTGGTCAACGAACTGATGTCCGCCTGGCCGCCCGCACACAAGGCAAGACGTCCCTAGAAAACGCAGACGAAAAACACGCCGGAAAGCGTTCCTCAGAAAAAGAAGGCAGGGCTCGAGCTCACATTCATCTGACTTGGCTCCGCGAGAATGTATGACAGAGCCGCAACAAAAGGCGATCTGTTCATTCCTTGGTTCGGGACGAACTGCCCCGCTTCAGTTTCTTTCACACATAGTTGCCGTATTTCTGCGCCTTGCGCACATACTTGCTCGCAGGGAATTCGAGGATCTTCTGTTTGAATAGCGGATACGCAGATGCGTAGTCCTTCATCATGACAAGACACTTGCCCTGGTTGAGCATTACGAGGTCGCCCGCTGGTGAATAGGGATATGCCTTTCTGTACTCCAAATACAATCTGGAGGCACTTGAACACTCCTTGTGACGGTAGACTGCATTTGCTGACTTGATGAGCCAAACCCTTGGTATCTCGTGAATGGCGGTTGCAGGGTTCCAATCTTTCAGGGATCGATAATCATTCAAAGCTAGCTCGATCTCCTGTTTCGTTACTCCTCCGATTTTTTCCGCTAGTTGGGCGCGGCGCAGACGAAGCGATCTGATTAATTCATCCGACATATTCCAAGGCGCTTCATCGAGTGGCAATGCCAGAGCCTGGGTCAAGAGTTGAACCTTCGTTCTATTGTCCTCCTTCCGTGCATCTGACAACGCCTTTGCGAGGAAATAACGGCTGAATATCTTCGGTTCGCCTGAACAGTGCTTCAGACATTCTATTGCAGATGCTGGCGCACCGTCCTGCGACATCGTTTTACTAATTCGCTGCAGCTTATTTTCGAGCTCTGCTTCGCCCAGAAGATGGTTTCCTGCTTTGCGGAACTCCTGGATTGCCGCTTCAGGCTGGTCGTCGACCAGGTGCAGGATTCCTGTTGTAAATGCATCCCAATACTCGAAGCCCCTTCCTCTCTCTTCACTGACCGCTGACTTAGAGCCGAAGGACAGCAGAATTAGTATTCCGAAGCTAATCTCTTTTGTCATTTTGTCTCCTTTCCACCGAAGATAGGGCTGGTCAAACGCCCTTTGGAGTATTTGGCCCACTTCGAATCTTTGTAGAGCTTCTCAACCTTCTGAAACATCTCTCCGGACTTCTCGATCATGCCGGCCTTCATGTACGCATCCCCCGCCCAATACAGAGCGGCCGGTAATAACGCGGATTGGGGCCGGCGGCGGAAGAATTCTTCATAGTGTTCTCCAGCCGCTTCATACTCTTCATCAAGAATCAGCGCCAGCCCGAACTTGAAATCCATTTTCTCTGCAGATTCGTGTTTTGGATAGCTCTTAAGCAATCGTTGGAAATAGAGCCTTG
>Ga0187827_10004400_pt1 | contig 17368 bp, 18 predicted proteins | sample ETNtaG_39_FD_167969 | JGI IMG/M metagenome (GOLD analysis project Ga0187827, IMG submission 167969) | Marine microbial and viral communities from oxygen minimum zone, Eastern Pacific Ocean - ETNP2014_SV_150_PacBio MetaG (Illumina Assembly) | ecosystem: Environmental > Aquatic > Marine > Hypoxic...
GTAAAACATGCTCTATTTCTTCAAAAACAACTACTGGCCTTTGCCTTACCAAACTTTCTATTAACACCTGGGGATGACCTTCTGTATATGAGGGCAATATAAAAATATCATGTTGATCGTATTGTTCAATTAAATTTTTCTTAGCGGATATAGGTTCTAAAAATTTTATTTTGTTACTCGCTTCTTTTGGTTTGTTGCCTTGGCCTATTAATGTGAGTGAAAGATTTTTTTCACTGTATTTAATTTTTTTAAAAATATCTATCAATGAATAAACGCCTTTTTCTACTTTGATCCTACCAACATATAATAACTTTATTTTATCTCTTTTTGGTATTTTTGTATTCTGAAACCATTGTTCATCAATCTGAGATGGATTAACCAAATAAAATTTCTTTTTTTTTGAAATTAAATTATTAACCACAATTAAGTTACAAAATTTAACCATAATATTTTCAACAATTTTATAGAGTAGTGAGAATTTTTTTCCAAAAATCAAAGATATTTCCTCTTTTCCGTTACTTCTTAAATAAAGAAATATTTTTTTATTAAATATTAAAAATATTAAGAAAGAAAAAAAAGTATACGGAGTAACTGAAATTATTAAATATTTCGAATCTTTGCTCATCACAGATTTAATTATATTCTTTAAAAAAATAAATATATTTGATGATGCAATGACTTCGGAATTTTCAATTTTGTGAATAGGGCTTACATCTGATTTTCTCAAAATGAGTTTTATATTAAATGTTCTATTCAATAAATTGGTAATTGATTTTATCTCTATATTTTCACAGTAGAAGTTATTTTCTTTTTTTACACATTTTTCGTTATTTATAATTACTAACTTTTTTTTCATGAGTTAAAGTTTTTTTTGTGTCAATTTTTATTTTAATGATATTGATTTGTTAATATCAATCTGTTCTTTAGGATCTATAAATTTATTATAATTTGGATGATTAAAATTATGCAAATAATAAATTTGATTTCTCCAACTTATATCTAAATGCTGTAAATTTTTATTCAGTGATATTTTTTTGTCAGAATGTAATTTGTTAAATTCTGCAATCGCTAAAAGTTCTCCAGAATATTCGGTGTACATCTCTTCAGCTGAACCTACAACATCATCAAAATAACAAAAAACTCTAGGTAAAAAATTTTCTATATTTGTATCAAAAATTTTAAAAGAATTAATGGTAGACGAGTAATAATCTAAATCATTAAAAATTGCTGCAATTATCGCTGGATTATTATTTGTGAAAAAATTCTTAACAGTATTTTCAACATCTCCTAAAATAAGTTTTGAACGTTTTAATTTATCTTTTAAAGCATCTACATCCATTTTATACATGCCGCCTTGAAAAAAATAAGGTAAATCTCGATAATCTGATGATTTTATTAATCCTTTTCCCGTATCAAAACCATAAATCTCAACTTCAATATTTAACTCTTTTTCAATTCTATCAGCTAAATTTTCTAAATATAATAGTCCGTTTCCTTTTGCGACCCCAAACTCTATAAAGCTTATTCTATTGTAAGAAAGTTTTTTTGCTAATAAAGCAGAATTATATGCACAATAAGCGTACGGTGGTCTTACTAATGCATTAAGTTTTAATAAATTTTCAATGCTAAGATATTTTGACTCTCTAAATAATTTTCTTATAAAAAAACTAGCTAGAGTTTTGTTTTCTGCTAATTTCTGTAGAAAATATAAAAAATTTTTTTTCAATTTAATCTCACTATATAGTTTAATTGTCTATTAATTAAAAAATAAACTATTTTAAAAAAATGTATAGGATTTGATATAAAATAAAGAAAAATTTTAGTCAAATGAAAAGGGATATTATTTTTCTTAATTATATTTGCAATATTTTTTTTTACTCCTTGAAACATTAGAATTTCTTTTAATAATTTGATTTTATTTTTTTCAAATTTTTGTTTTTTAACATGAGATTTAATAACTGATTCTAAAGAAATATCGTAATTTTTTTTTTTTACTGTAGTACTTTGGTCATGAAATAGACGCTTTCCTAAAACTTTTCTTAAAAAATAGAATTGAGCTCCCTTATATGCCATGTTTAAAAAAAAATCATAATCTTCAAAACTTGCGAAAATCTTTTTTTCACTAAAGAGTATTTTTTTCTCGATTAAAAAATTTTTGTTTACAGCACTAGCAGATGTTGGAAAAACACTTCCAAATCTTAAAAAATTTTCATAGCTGTTATTATTTTTATAATCGTAATGCCATATTTTTTTAGAATTTTTAGAAAGAGAGACAATTATTTCACTATTAGCTATAAAATCAATTTTTTCTTTTTCAATTTTTTTTTTTAAAACTGTAAGTCTATTCTTAAACCACTGATCGTCGGCATCTAAAAAAGCAACCCAGTTTCCTCTGGCCTTTTTAATTCCTAAATTTCTTGATTTTCCTATCACTCCATTATTTTTAATTTGAAAAAATCGTATTTTTTTATTTCTAAAATTTTTAACAACTTTTTTTGTATTATCTTGAGAACAATTATCGATTACAATTATTTCAAAATTTTTATAATTTTGTCTTAAAACCGATTTTATAGAATAAAATAAAAAACCAGCCATATTATATGTTGGTATAATTACTGAAAAAAAAACTTTTTTCTTTTTCACCATATTTTTTAAATTAATTTATTTTTTAAAAAAGTTTTAATAATAAATTCTAATGTTTCTTTTCGACTAATTTTTAATAACTTCCTTAATTTATTAAAAAAATAAAAAATAGTAAAACTTTTTCAAAAAATCCTAGATCTCTTTTATACAAAAACATTATTGCACACTCTACAGTTATGTATAGGAAAAAATTAATAGGCCTTATTGGTAAGTATCCTAAAAAATATTTATACGCTCAAGATTACGCATTTTATTTAAAAGTTTTTAAAAGATTTAACATTAAGACACTTGAGTCATCACTTGTTGATATAAGAGAACCACATAAAAATTCTGAGACTTTTAGAAGATCAAAATCAAGATTAATTACTTTAGAAGAAATAAAACTATTAATCTGGTCTTTTAAAAATTTTAATCTAATTTTTAAAGAAAAAATTTTTTTATCTTATGCTCTTTTAAAAAAAATTTTTAAACTTATTTAAGGATTATTTAATTTTGATATTATTTATATTAATTTCTTTTTTTGTTTCTTTTTTTTGATGGAGATTATCCATAAAGTTAGCAATAATTGAAATTCTAGCAATAGATTTAAAAGAAAACCAATTTCCTGGGGGTATTTGGATAATCTTATTATTTTTTTTTCCAATTTTAATCTTTTTTAATTGTTTTTTTTGAGGATTAAATATTAAGAACTCTACATTGCCTAATGGAACCGAAATGATGCAAGTATTTCTTTTATGAAAGTTCCAACCTTTAGTTTGGTTTTTTTTGATTTCTGAAAAATAAATTTCACCAAATCCTTTAAAAAAGACATCATCTTTATTTAAAAACTTTATAATGTCACCTTTCTTAACTTTGATAATATTTTTTTTAAAAACTTTAACGGATTTTACTATCTTTTTCATATTCAGTTATTTGGTCTAAAGTGACTAATGATGGTTTTTTTTTATGTTTTAATACTTTAAGGTACCAGTCTGTTGTAAATCTTACACTTTGTTTAATGTTATAGGTCGGATACCATTTAAGATATTTAGTAGCTTTGTTTATATTGAGTTGAAGATTTTGTTGTTCATAAAGTTTATTTTTTCTAATTTTTAATTTTCCTGTTCCCCAAAATTCAATAATATAATTTACTATACTTTTAACATTAGTAAGCGAATTTGGTTTAGTTCCAAAATTCCAGGCTCCTGAAAATTTCTTTGGATTTTTAAATTGTTGCATAGCAAGTATCAAATAACCTTTTAAAGGTTCTAAAACATGTTGCCACGGTCTATTAAAATTTGGATTTCGTATTTCAATTACTTTATTTTTTATTAACGATCTTACGCAATCAGGTATAAGTCTATTTAAAGACCAATCCCCTCCCCCAATTACATTACCTGCTCTTGCAGTGGATAAACCAACATTTTTTTTGTTTGTAAAAAAAGTCTTTCTGTAAGCTCTAACCATTATCTCTGTAGAAGATTTAGAGGCGCTGTAAGGATCAATTCCTCCAAGAAGATCAGTTTCTTTAAATCCTTTAGATGAATTATTGCTTTCATAGCATTTATCAGAAGTTACTACGACGATTGACTTTATTGAGTTTATCCCTCTTGAAATCTCCAAAAGATTCAAAGTTCCTCTGTAATTCACATCAAAAGTCAAATGAGGTTTTTTGTAAGACTCGTAAATTAACGGTTGAGCAGCTAGATGAAAGATAATTGAGGGCTTAATATTTTTAATCAAGTTATTCAGTTTTTTATAGTTTCTAATATCGAATAATTTGGTTTTTACTTTTTTTTGTAAATTTAGTTTATAAAATAAGTTTTTATTTTGATTTGGGTTATACCCAAGACCGTACACTTTTGCCCCAAGTGAAATAAGCCACTGCGATAGCCAAGCTCCTTTAAAGCCAGTTACTCCTGTAACTAAGATTTTTTTATTTTTATAAAATTTTTTCATATTAATTTTTCCAAGGGATCTTTCCAGTTTTTAAAAGTTTATTTAAATATATTTTGTCCCTTAAGGTGTCCATGCACTGCCAAAATCCCTCGTGTTTATAAGCATTCAGCTCGTTTTTCTTAACTAGCTTTTCTAAGGGTTCTTTTTCAAGCATTGTTTGATCATTCTTTATAAATTTAAATATTTCGTTGTTAAAAACAAAAAAACCTGCATTAATCCATCCTTTGCTTGCTTGAGGTTTTTCTTTGAAAGATGTAACTGAATTTTTTTTCAAATTTAACTCACCAAATCTTACAGGTGGTCTCGTAGCTGTTATTGTAGCTATTTTTCCATGTGAATTATGGAACTTCATTAATTTGCTTACATTTATACTCGAAACACCGTCACCATAAGTTAGCATAAAAGTTTTTTCTTTATTTAAATATTTTTTTAATCTCAATAATCTTCCACCAGTTTTTGTCTCTTTACCAGTATAAACTAATTGTATATTTGGTTGTTTTGAAAAATATCTTTTTATGTAAAAACTTTTATATCCAAGTGCTAGGATGAATTTTTTAAATCCGTAATATTTGTATATTCCCATAATATGAGAAAGTATTGGTCTGTTACCAATTAAAACCATCGGTTTAGGTTTTACTCTAGTTTCTTCAGAAATTCTTGTTCCATAACCTCCGCATAGAATAACAACTGGTACATTTTTATTCATAATTTTAATAAAACTTTTGAAAAGTTTGTAAGTTATCTTTTTTATCCACTCTTTTTAAATTTTCATTTGCCCAAGTATTTAATCTTTCTGCAGTAAGTACTTGATTTGGGATCTTAATTCCGCCAACCTCAAGGCCATAAACTAACCATTCAATACAATTCATATCATCAGAATTTTTTGACCTTTTATCTCTGAACTCTAGAATATAATTAGCACTCTCTATTTTTGTAAACCAACCTCTTGCAGATTTTTCTTTTTTGATAATTTTATCGGTCAGCAAGGCGGGTTTCTTGAGGAAATTTAAGGCTTTATCTCTTTTAGAAAGAGAAATTTTGAAAAAATTACATTTACAACCGGCAAAATTGTATTCTTCAATTTTTTCAATTTTTGAACCCAATAATGACAAATCTATAACCCCTTTGTCATTTATATATATAGCAGCATGATAAGGTTTGTTGTCCTTTATTAAAATTATTAACTGATCGAAATCTTTTTTTTTTTCATTAATTGTATTTTTTTGCTCATTTTTAGATAAATAATCTATTACATCGCTTTCTCTAACAGTCTTTTTATTTTTAAAAATTTTTTTGTCTAATGAATATTTATTTATCAACTTAATAGCTTTATTTGTAAAATTATTATCTACAGCTTGAACATCATTCATTTTTTTTTTAATTTCTTTTTTACTTTCATTTAAATAACCTGCCACCTCTCCAACTTTGAGTTTTTCGTTTATGTTATGAAGAATTTCAAGATATCCGTCATGTTCTGAAACAATTTCCTCAACTACTTTAGATGTTTCTATAGACAGCACATGGTCACCTTTTTTAACAAAATCATTATTTTTAAATTTCCATTCTGAAATAAAAACAAAATCATCATTAGAATTCGATTGTGGAATTGTAATTTTATACATTTAATTTTTTTTCAATTTTTTCAATAATTTTTTGAACAGAAACCAACATTTTTTTTTCTAAATCAATGGATGAAGGTATCACGACATTTGAAGACGAGATTCTCGAATACTTACGATCCTTTAATTTTTCATGTTCACTTAATAATGACAAAATTTCTGAACCAAATCCAAAGTTTTTACTAGACTCTTCTAAGGTAAAAATATGCCCTCTGTCTGAAACATAATAGCTTAAATCTATTTTTTCCATATCATTTATTCTAGAAATTATTACAACTCTTAAAGAAATTTCATGATCAATAAATAATTTATGTGCAGCTTTTAGAGCTAATTCTGAAACTCCACCATAACAAAAAATTGTACAGTCCTCATTTTCAAAATTACTTAATGAGAAAATGGATATAAAATCTTCTTTAACTAGTTTTTTACTAAAATTAGATAAATACGAATTTTTATCATTTAAATCAGACAAAATGAAATTATATTGAAGTTTGTTTTCTATCATTAAGGATGGGGTTTTGCTTCTAAAGGCATATTCATATAAATTTTCTAGTGGAAAAAAGGGTGTAGCAACAAATATATTAAGGCCAATGATTCCAAAAAAATGTTTTTCTATACTTTGAGAGTGCGTTGGACCATAACCTCTTCCAGCGCCCATTGGTGTTCTTATAACTAATGGTAAATTTACACCTTTATTATACATATAATGAAACTTCGATAAATTATTTAAGATTTGATCGAACCCTAAAGTTAAGAAATCTCCAAACATTATCTCTACAATTGGTTTGAAACCCTCTATAGCTAAACCACCACTCATTCCAATAATGCTAGCCTCACTAATTGGTGTAGAAAAAATTTGTTTGGGTAAATTTGATTTAATTCCTTTAGTAATTTTGAATGCTCCACCATAAGGATCATCGATATCTTCACCTAAAAAGATAAATTTACTATTTTTTTTTGCTAAATTGATTAGATAATGATTTATTAACTCACCAAAACGTCTTCCTTTAAAATTTTCAAGATACTTATTATCAGGAGTTTCAAGTGAATTAATTTCTTCAAAGTTTTTATTTTTACTTATAATGTTTTTTTCATTTAAGCATTTATTATATAGATTTTTAATAAAAATTTGCGAATTGACTTGAATCTTATTCAATTTTTTTTTTTTAATTTTAGACTCTAATTTCAAAAGAGGATCAAGTTTTTGAAGTTTTTTTAAAGTAGCCTTATTTCTGGTATCATCGCCTTTACTATGAGGACCTAATCTAGTAGATTTTAATATTAATACTTGGGGTCGGTTTTTTCTTACCTTTTTAACGAGTTTTTTTGTTTTTAAGCTAATTTCAAAAGCATCAGGATATTTTAACTCTTCGACATTAAGTTCAAAACCCTTACACCTGTCATATAGGGAACCTGCGGTCGTATCTTTTGAATTTGTTGTTTGAGCTATTTCATTATCCTCAATAACAATTAACACTGGCAAACTATATAAAGAAATGAGATTAAGACATTCATATAAAACTCCTTCCCCAAAAGCTCCGTCACCAAGAAATATGCAGATAATATTTTTTTCTTTCTTAATTTTTTTTGCTTTTGCTAAACCAACACCCATTGGAAGATTTCCTCCAAGAATTCCATTTGAATAAAATACTTTATTGTAAAATAGATGTTGACTACCTCCTACCCCTTTACATACTCCATTTTCTTTTCCTAAGATTTCATTTAACAAACCTTCAAAGTTTCCTGTATGAGATAAGAAATGTCCATGACATCTATGATTACTCAATACAATATCTGTTTTTTTTAAAGCGGAACAAACTCCTACAGCATTATTTTCCTGCCCAATGCATGTATGGGTAGTTCCTTTGATTAATCCTTTTGAAAAAAGATTTAGTAGGCCCTGCTCAAATAGGCGAATTTTTAAAGAATTTTCGTAAAATTTATCTTTCATTTTTATATTTACTCTTTATTTTGTTTAGTAAAAGTTCGTAAGAGTTAAAAATTTTAATATTTTTTTCATTCATTTTGATATCAATATTAAATTTTTTTTTAATTAAAAGTGATAATGTAACAATATCTAAAGAGTCCAATATTCCATCATTTATCAAGTTTTTTTTGGATAAGTTTTTAAAACCCTTTTGTCCAGTTTTTTTAATTAAAAAATCATCTAGAAATTTTTTTTCATTCATTCTACTTCCTTTATAAAAATTTTTTTATTTTTGTTATAAGCTTCACGCATGAAATTATATGTTTTGTAAAAATCTAAATGAGTTATATTCGTAAAATTTTCATCACTTCCAATTTTTTTATAAAAATTTTTTTTTTCAATCATTGTTGATATTTTTTTTGTATCGGTATCAATTTTCTTTCCTCTAAATTTTCTCTTTTGCACAAAAGCAGAGTAATTTGAACCAATATATCGCTTACCTTTAAACACCCTTGTGGGAAAAATTTTATGAAATCTATACTCCGCCTTTACATTATTTTCAACAAAATGAATGATAGTATTTCCTAAATTAAAAGGTCTTCCAATATGCAGAAGTGAGGATTTATTCTTTAATAACTTTTCCCAAAATGATTTTTTCCCAAAAGCATGTTTGCCCAATTTGCTAAAAATTCTCTTTTTTTTTCCAATAATAAATACTGAAAAAATTGGATGAGAGGTTCTGTATAATTTTTTTTTAAAAGCCCATTTAGAGATATAACTTAGATTAGTGTTTGTATTATCTAAACAAAATTTTCCACTAGACGTGTAGCTATAACCTGGAATAATTACTGTTAATTTATTTTTTAATAAGCAGCTTATTAATTGATCGCAAAAATGGTCCCCATTGATTGGATAATATTTCTTGAAAAAACCCCTAAAGTCACAAGTCAAATAAACTAAATTATAAGTTTTAAGTTTTCTTTTAACAAACAAATTGAACTTTTTTATAAATTTTTTATCCATAAAATTTTCTATCAATCTTACCGTTAGAGTTTAGTTTAAAATTTTTTGTATATGTAACTTCTTCTGGCGTCATATAATTCGGAAGAAATTTTGGTAATTTCTTGTTTATAGAATTCAAATTAAGTTTTTTTGAGTTTGTTATTAAAATTAATTTTTTGTAGGGGAAAGTTTTTTTATTCTTAAGCACTACTAAACTTTGACTAAGATTAAATATTTTGTTAATAGTATTTTCAATCTCTTCCAATTCTATACGATGTCCTGATATTTTAACTTGATTATCCGATCTCCCAATTATTTTTATAAGTTTATTTTTATATTCTTTGACAATATCTCCTGTTTTATATCCAAAAAAATTTCTAGTTTTGTAAAATTTTTCTTTTGTTTTGAGTTTATCATTTACATAACCCTGAGAAATTGCTGGACCCTCTAAATATAATTCACCTATATTTTTCTCTTTATTTATATTCGTAATTTTATAATTAAAATAACTGTTAATTTTACCAACATATAGGTTTTGGTCATTTAAAAGTTCTTTTTTTTTAACTCTGTAAGCAGAGCAAATACAGGTACACTCAGTAGGTCCTGAAACATTAAAAAATTGTATATTCGTATTATATTTAAAAATTTTTCTAGCAGAAATTAATGGAAACGGTTCTCCGCCAAAAATAAAATTTTTAACTTTGAGTTTTTTAAAAATTGAAGGGTTGTTTAAATTTAAGATTAAATTAAGTAATGAGGGTACGCTAAACCAGATATTGCATTTAAGAATATTTAATTTTGATATAAGTTTATTAAAATATAAAATTTCATTTTTCTGAATCGGAATTAAGCTTGCTAAGTTGAACAACGAACAATAAAAATCAAAAATTGAATTATCGAAATGGAGTGGGTTTAAGTTTGTAAAAACTTTTTTATCATCAATATTAAAAAATTTTTTCGACCACTTTATTAAATATAAAAGATTGGAGTGAGAAATTTTAACTCCTTTTGGAACACCTGTTGATCCTGAAGTGAACATAATGTAAGCGATCTTAGGGTTTTTATTTTTTATCACAAACTTTTTAATTATCGGTCTATCTATTATTCTTTTTATTTTTTCTTTTGAAAGGTGAATTGATTTTTTCAGTTTTAACTTGCTTGTAAATAGAAATATTTTCTTAGGTTTTGTCTTTTTTATAATTTTTTCAATCCTAGAAGGGGCCTGGCTGATATCGATAAATGAATAGGATATTCCAAATTTAAGGCATGAAATAATTAAAACATACGAATAAAGGTTTTTGGATGACTCTATCAAAATACAATCATTTGATTTCAAATTGATTAATTGAAAAAAATTCAGAAATTTTTCTGATAAAATATTTAAATCACCAAAGGTATATTTTTCTTTTAAGCTAAACCGCAAAGCAATCTTATCGCCATTTATTTTAGCTATCTCATTGAATCTTATTCCCAAATGTTTATTCATCTTTTTCCTTAGTGATTTCTTCAAAAACTTTTTTAGACCAAAACTCTGCATTTTTAGAAGAAACTCGGATATTAAATTTTTTAGGTGGTTCGAACATAAGGTTAGTGTCCTCAAATCTACTTTTTTTTATTGTATCTACCCATACAGTAAAATCTGCTTTGAATTCGTCTCGTGTTTTTGAGGTTGGACAGACAAAATCTACAACTACGTTTTTATTTTTTTCTAAAATAGATTTACATTTATCCTTCATTCTTTTAGCTTGTCGTGCTCTCCCTGAGGGTGAAAAATCCCAATCTTTAGCTTCTTGTCTTACTTTATCTGCATTAAGCCATTCTGCATCTAAATATTTTAACAGAGCCTTTGCCAAGGTTGTTTTTCCAGCTCCAGGTAAACCCATAATTAGAATTTTTTTTGACATAATCTAAATTTTTTTTTAAAGTTGATCATATTGAAATAAAATATTTTTTAACTCGCCAGGTAAATTTTTATTAAAAGACTCAGTAATCTCTTCATTAAATAGTTTCTGCCATTCCCCTACCTCACCTTTTCTAAAAGTAGTTTTGTCTCTACCATATCTAGCTAAAGACTTGGTCAAAGACGTTTTTTTATTATTTTCAAAAATTATTTTATTATAAATTTTATCAGCTGAATAATTTGAAAAATCTACATATTGAAGAATGTCTTTAATATATTTTATTGGATCTAAATTATATTGCTCATACCATAATACTAAGTAGTTTTTCTGCTTTCCAATTTTTATCCAATCATTAATCCAGTCATAATAATATTTTAAAACTGAAGGTGAGCTTTTGTTTTCCCTAGCAGTAAATGATAAAATAAAACCCTCTGTAAAATTTAGATTTTTGAGATCTTGATGAAGCCAATGATTTTTAAAAGAAAGAATATGATAATATCTACTAATTAGCATATCTCTTATATCTCTTAAAGAAATGATAATTCTTGAATTGTGACTAAGAGCTATTTTTTCATACTTATCCTCATAATGGGTATGTGTTTTCAAGAAGGTATATTTTTCTTTAGGAATATTGCTAAAAATTAATTCACTTATTCCGTGATCGTGATCTAAATTCTTATCAAAATATATTCTGTTAAATGAGCTATTAAGTCTTACATAAGGCAAATGATCAAATATTTTTTCTACTAAAGTACTTCCTGATTTAGGCAATCCAGCACACCATACTAGCTTATATGGAGATTTATAATTTTTAGAGTCCAAGTCTTTCTTGAGGTCCTCTCTAATCCAATTAAAGGTTCTTACAGGTCGAACAGAAAGTGACTTTAATATTTTTAAAGTATGGTAAAAATATTTTTCCATTTATTTTTTTATGTATTTCCCATATTTTTTTAACCTATATAAAAAAACATTATCATTTATTTTTTTGATAGATATATGTTTCCAAATGAAGCTATTAAAAATATCATAAAGAGGGTTTGAAGTAATTTGTATTACTTTTTTTTTTGATTCAAGCAACTCAAGAATTACAGAACTTGAGCCAAAACAAAAATTTATATTCATTTTATTTTTTTTTGATGAGAATTTTTTTTTGTTTTTTTTTAAAACTTTTTTAAGCTTATTCACAAAAACTAAATTATTTTTAAAATTTTTAGTCTTAGGATGGCTACTAACTCCAACTTGATTAAATGTAAAGTCCCTTTCCTTTTCCAAAAATTTATCAAATATATATAATAATTTTTTTCCCTCAATTAATTGATAGGGAAGATATATGAAGTTTTTTTTAAATTTTTCATGACTATTTAATTTATAGCGCTGAGAGGTAATAAGTTTCAATTTTTTTTTTGGCCAAAATAATTTTTTTCTTAAAATTTCTATTTGACCTTCTCCATGAACTAATACTTTATCAGGTACAATATCTCTAAAAATATAATCAGTTGGAAAAGATGACAAAGCAGAATGTATATAACCAACCACCTTTATCTTTTTATCTATTTTTTTCGTATTTTGAATTAGATATTGTTGAAATGGTTGTGGCTCATAAGGAAGCAATATTTTATTAATTTTATTTTCTTTTATTAATTTTGTAAGAATTTGGCTTATATTTTTTGCAAAAAGGCTATGGTAAGGAAAATAATGAAATAATTTAATTAATGAAAATTTATTTTCCCAAAAAGTTTTGAATAATTGTTTAAAAAAGTTTTTTAAATTCAACTTCTTATATAAATTTTCCTCTATTTGGATAATGTTACTGTTGGTATTTTGACAAGCTTCATCTACAATAACTATCCAAAGTTTTTTTGGATCAGTTTTAGAATTAATTTTAAAATATTTATCATTAAATGATCCATCTAATTTAAATTGTTTTTTTTCTCCCCATGTCAATACTATTTCATTGTATTTTTTATCATCCATTTTTTGTGTGATTTTCAAATTTGGACTTTTTATCAAGTGAGATAAACAACTTTTAAAGTAATGATTAAAATTTATCATTCCTTCTTTAAAAGACTCAAAAAACTTAATTTTTATATAACCTGGAACTCCCCCGCCTGGATAAAAATAAGACATGCTACTGAGAGAGGAATTTACTGAACTATATTCAAGCATCCTTAAATAGTTTTTCAATTTATAGATAATTAATTTTTGTTTTAAAAATAGTTTTTTTTCAAAGTTCATTTTAGAATTTATAATTTATTTAATATTTTAAAAAATCTAGACATTGACTTAATTGGCCCTAAAGTAAGCCTTTTAAATTTTTTTAAATTATTAATATTCAGACTATGGCCTACTAATATTTTTTCATTTTTAATTTCTCTCTTAAACTTAATTATTTTTTTTCCAAAATTTATAAAAATAAAATTAGTATTTGTATTTATATAACTAATTTTTTTCTCTTTTAATATTTTTAGAACTTTAACTTTACATTTTTTTACTTCTTCAAAATATTTAGCCACAAATGATTTTTTTTTAAGAATTTCACACGCAATTTCAATACCTACAGAGTTAATCTCATAAGTTGGCTTTATGTTATAAAGTAATTTTGCAAGAGATTTATTAGTTAATAAGTAACCTACTCGAAGACCTGCAATGCCTCCATATTTTGATAATGATCTACTTATAATTAAATTATTAAATTTTTTTATTAACTTTTTGGCAGAGTATTTGCTAAAACCATAATATGCTTCATCAATAAGAACTATTGACCGATTTTTTTTTGCTTTAATCAAAATTTTAATAATATCTGGCTCAGAAATAATTGTTCCTGTGGGACTGTTCGGATTAGCTAAAACTATCAAAACCGTTTTAGTGTTGATAGAATTTAATAATTTTTTAATATTTAAAGATAATTTTGAATCAAATTTTATTTTTTTATTTTTTGTTTGATATAATTTAGCATATACATTGGTCATTGCATAAGTTGGATCTAACGTTATTAATTCTCCTCCTTTTTTTTTAAAACAAAGTTCAAAACAATTTTTTATTCCAGCATCTGAACCTGGGGTTAACACTATTTGATTTATTTTTAACCGATTTATTTTAGATATTAGTTTATATAATTTGTATTGATCGGGATAAGCAATGATCTTATGAAAAGAAATTTTTTTTAATGTATCTTCAATTATTTTTTTATTAAAATCACCAACCCATTCATTTTTATCAAGTCTAAGATAATTTTCTTTGTATGTTGGACTTACAACCGGCCTCTTAATTCTATTTGTCCATAAAATATCTTTTTTATACATTGGTTAAACAACGTTACATTTATTACACGGATCCAAACTCGATCTTTCGTTTGAAATATGTGATTCTCTCAATTTTTCGTATTCTGGAGATTTCCAAATCTCTGAGATACTTTTAGAACTTATTTCTCCGACTGATAATTTAGACTTGTAGTCAACATCACATGGATTAGCTTTACCATCCCACCAAATAAACATTCTTCTCCATAAATCAGAACAGGGAGTAGCAATGTCTAGATTTTTTGAATCATAGACATTTTCCCAAGGAACGTAATTTACAAATGCAACTTGATCAACCAAGTCCCCCCAAAATTTTTGCATCTCATTAATTTTTTGGTTTTCGTTTACTTTAACTCCAGAAACTCTTGTAATTATTTTTGAATTTGAATATTCACTTGCTCTTATTTGATTAAAAAGATTAATATTCTTTAAAATTTTATTTAAATTTCCATTTACCCTTAATTCAGCATAACTTTTTTCGTCCGCAGCATCTGCAGAAAAACTTAAAGTTTTTACCCCGCTGTTAAGTATTGCGTGAATTTTTTTTTCTGTCAGCATCGACGCGTTTGTATTAATTTTTAAATTTAAAAATTTATTTTTTGTATATAAAAGCATTTTTTCAATGTCTTTACACATGAGTGGCTCACCTCTTGATGCTAAAGAGATAAATTCTATATTTCCCTCAGCTTGATCAACTATATTTTTGAAAGTTTCAAAGGCCATGTGACCCATGAAATTATTAGATTTTTTGTTAAATACATTGTCTGTTTGATAGCAAAAAACACATCGATAATTACAAATAGAAGTTGGCTCTATTTGAAGATAGGGAGGATAGTTGTCTAAAATTTTCTTTTGAGGAAAAATCTCATATCTATATCTATGATAAAGATAGTCAGGAACTTTATCCTTATCTAAAGATTTCATTTCTTCAACTACATTTGGATTTAGTACAAATTTTTCCTTATTTTCTTTACCATAAGTGCTAAGATCATTAATTAAATCTTTGAAAATTTTTTTTCTTTCAATATTAGTTTCAATATTTAATTGGCCAGCTAAACATTTAGAAATTTCATTATAATCAACTATTGTCTCTTTTTTTGTTTTAAAGTTCGAGAAACTATTGTGTTTTTTGTAAATATTTTTCATTTAATATCCATTTTTTTTTAACCAAAATTCAGCCCCGGGCACTTGCCATTTATAATCAATATCGCAGCCTCCTTCAGAAAATATTGGTGCGATTTTCTTTCCCATCCATTTTTGGGGTAATAATCCAGACTTTAATTTTTCTAAGCATTTTGGTCTAACTACTGAAACTGACATATCTGCGAAGAAAACGTTTCCTTGGGAGTCTCTATCGCAATTCATGGTTTTTGGATTTCCAAAAGTCTCAAATGGTACAAAAGGATATAAATAGCCTTCTTTGTTTAATTTTCTCGCTCTGAGGGGACTCCACATATTATAAATTGAAGTTGAAACTGCTGAGTCAAATTTTTTATTCTTTTTTAAAATATTTATTCCTTTATCAATTAATTTAAAATTAATTGTGGGCGCGTTAGCAAAAAGTAAAACAATAAAATCAATATTTTTATTTTCTTTCTTTAGTTTTTTTTTGATTTCAAAATATCCGTATTCAAATACGTGGTCTCCAAGTGCAGAATTAGTATTTAGTTTATGCGGTCTTTCAATTAATTCAGCGTTATATTTTTTTGAAATTTTAGTTATTTTATTACAATCGGTAGCTACATAAATTTTATTTACAAATTTAGATTTTTTAGCAGCAATTAAAGGATATTCACACATTGGTCGTTTTAGAATTTTAAATGTATTTTTTCCTGGAAAACCCCTACTACCCGCTCTTCCAATCATTAAAGCTACTATCATAAACCTTTTACCTTTTTTTGATTTAATAGTTCAAAAAAGCCTTTATAGAAATTTTTTTCTTTAGCTACAAAAAAATTTTTACTTTTTCTTAGATTATACTTAGTTGGTTTAGAAATATAATGACCAGAGTTTTGTTTGTTTAAAAATTTTCGTTTTTTAATCTTTAATGCTTTTCCGATTGTGCTAAACATCTTTTGAATTTTAATGGTTTTTTTACCAGTAATATTTAAGCAAATTTTTTTAAATTTCTTTTGGATAACAGAATTACAAGCAATAGCTGCATCTTTTACATGAATATATCTTCTAGAGGCTTTACTAGAGCCTAAATATATTAATTTTTTATTTTTTACAATTTCATCAACAATCAATTTTATGCCATTATTCTTATCTGCTCTTTCACCATAGAGTGATCCAAATCTTAAGATAACATAATTTAAATTATATCTGTTTGAAAATTCTTCTATATAATCTTCGGCACATCTTTTGCTTGTAGCATAAAAACTGCCCTCATGACTGTTCGCGTATATTGAACTCGCATGGATTATTTTTTGAATTTTGTATTTCTTACAACATAACAAAATATTAATAATGCCAATAATGTTACTTTGTGCAGTTTCTAATGGTTTCGATCTTGCTTCGTCAATATCTGCCAATCCTGCGAAATTAAAAACAACATCTGATTTTTGTATAGCATCCATTAGAGATTTGATATTACAAATATCTCCTTTAACAAACTTTTGTTTTTCTTTAATAAATTTTGATTTTTTTCTATCGAATATTGTAACCTTATGACCTTTGTTAGTAAGTTCATCTGCTACATGAGATCCTAGAAAACCACTTCCTCCTGCAACTAAACATCTCATAGCAAATTTTCCCTTTTTAAAATTTCCCTATACTTATTATTTTTATAATCATAAAGAACTATATTTTCAGACCATTTCTTTACTAATTCATTCCATTGAACTTCATTAACGGAATACAAATATTCTAAATTTTTTGTCATTTTAATTTCATCAGGCTTACTAGACCAAAATTCTCCAAATTCAGGAGTTTTTTTCGGAAAAGCAAAACCAGGTTTATATTTGTTATATAAAAAAAATTCATTTCTTATGTCAAAAAAAGCAACTCTGAAAGATCTTGAAAACGACTCTCCAAGTA
>Ga0187827_10004401_pt1 | contig 17365 bp, 13 predicted proteins | sample ETNtaG_39_FD_167969 | JGI IMG/M metagenome (GOLD analysis project Ga0187827, IMG submission 167969) | Marine microbial and viral communities from oxygen minimum zone, Eastern Pacific Ocean - ETNP2014_SV_150_PacBio MetaG (Illumina Assembly) | ecosystem: Environmental > Aquatic > Marine > Hypoxic...
CTTCACCGCAATGGTGCGCCACGCGCTGCCGCTGTTCAACCCCGGCAGCAGCTGCCTTGCCATGACCTACTATGGCGCTGAAAAAGCGGTGCCGCATTACAACGTGATGGGAGTGGCAAAAGCAGCGCTGGAAGCCTCGGTGCGCTATCTTGCGGCAGACCTGGGGCCGCTGTCGCACCGCGTGAACGCAATCTCGGCGGGCCCCATCCGCACGCTGGCCGCGGCCGGGGTTTCCGGCTTCAAAGCCATGCACCGCGAATTCACCGAGCTGGCCCCGTTGCAGCGCAACGTCACCATCGAAGATGTGGGCAACGCGGCCGTGTACCTTTGTTCAGACCTTGCCGCCGGCGTCACCGGCGAGGTGCATTACGTCGATTCGGGCTTCAACGTGATCGGCGTCGCCGCGCCCTCAAGAGGATGAATAGAGCATTACGTCGGCAACTGAGATTTTCCTTTAAAAGTGGGTGGCCACGTGCTGGTAGTGGTTGCAGCTCAAATCAGGAACAGCCGCACCGGCGAAGGAGCCGTGCCCAGCCTGCGGTAGCTACCACATCGTAAAGTGGCATTTATTCACATTGCAGATGAGCAAAACATGGCCAGACAGCTGATTTCCAGCGGGAGCCCTTACGAGTCAAGTATCGGATTCTCTCGAGCCGTGCGGGTCGGAAACTTGATCTCTGTCTCAGGAACAGCACCAATAGGCCCTTGTCGCGAGACTGCAGATCCGGGCGACCCCTCGGCACAAGCACGGAGGTGTTTCGAAATTATCCGGATTGCGTTAGAAGATGCGGGCTCGACTTTATCGGATGTAGTACGCACCAGGATATTCCTGACAAACATCGATGATTGGGAGCAGGTAGCTGAGGTGCACGGTGAATTCTTTCGAGACGTTCGCCCTGCCAGCACGGTAATTCAAATAGCTAGGTTTATCGACCCCGATTGGCTTGTCGAGATCGAAGCAGACGCGGTCACAGACCTCAATGAGAGCTGAGCAATCGCTGCACCCGGCCGCACTGTTCAGGTAAGTTCTGCAACGGCAAATGGCTATGATCGATAGCTGTAGATGAAAGCAGTGTACAAAGTACGTACAACAACACAGACGGGCATCACAAACCCATTCGTCAATGAATTGAAATCCTCAGCTAGTACTGCTAGGTGTGTCAAACTAACCATTGCAGCCCTTTCTTATTCCACACGCCAACATCGAATATCCAGAACGTAAGCTAGTATTGTCAGTCGATCCGAGATTACGGAGATGAATTTTGCGGGAGGCATGAGGTGTGGGGAGCGTGACAAAGGCAACCGCTGACGTCGTGATATGCGGGGCGGGCATTGCCGGCATTTCGGCCGCCTACCACTTGTCCGTCAAAAGAGGGGTGAAAAACATCCTCATTATCGACGAGCGCCCTCCCCTCACTCTCACCAGCGACAAATCCACAGAATGCTACCGCAACTGGTGGCCCGGACCCGGGGACGCTATGGTGAGTTTTATGAACCACAGCATCGATCTGCTGGAGGCGATGGCGCTCGAGACTGACAATATCTTCAATCTCAGCCGGCGCGGCTACCTTTTCCTGACTGGGGACGTTGCGCGCGCCGATACGCTCAGGGATTCCGCCGCCGAAATCTCACAACTGGGTGCCGGGCCGCTCCGCGTGCATGACGGGGGGTCTTCTCCTCAGGTTTACAGACGCTCGCCTGCGAACGGCTTCGAAGGCGAGCCATCCGGCGCCGACCTGATCCTCGATACGGAAGTAATCATGGCGCACTATCCCTTCGTCACAGAGAAGGTGGTGGCAGCCCTCCACACCCGCCGCTGCGGATGGTTCAGCGCCCAACAGATGGGCATTTACATGCTGGAGCAAGCCATATCTCACGGCGCGCGGCTGCTCAACGCCAGGGTGACGGGCGCAACGACACGGGGGGGACGAGTACGCGCAGTGCGGTTTCAGAGTGCTGATGGGGACAATCAGGTTAGCACTGACACGTTCGTCATCGCCGCCGGACCGTACATCAGAGATGTGGCCGCTATACTCGGCATAGAAGTGCCAGTTCTCAACGAGCTGCACGCGAAGATCGCCTTCCGAGACCGCTTAGGCGTGGTGCCGCGCGATGTGCCGATGATGATTTGGAGTGACCCAGTGACACTGCCCTGGTCGCCTGATGAACGCGAGGAGTTGGCAGCCAGTGCGGACACCCGCTGGCTGCTGCGGGAACTGCCGGCCGGGGTGCACTTCCGGCCTGAGGGGGCTGCAGACAGCCCTGTCTTGCTGATGCTGTGGACCTACGATGTGGATCCGGTGAAGCCGGTCTGGCCGCCACAGTTCGATCCCGTTTACGCCGAGGTCGTGCTGCGAGGTCTGACGCATATGATTCCCGGATTGTGCAATTATCTCGGCCGGACAGCACGTCCTGTTATAGATGGCGGGTACTACTGCAAAACCCGCGAGAACAGGCCGCTAATCGGGCCTCTGGATGTGGAGGGGGCCTTCATTATCGGCGCCCTCTCGGGCTTCGGGCAGATGGCCTCACAGGCCGCAGCCGAGCTGCTGGCCGCTCACATCATCGGGGATGCACTCCCTGATTATGCCCCGGAGTTCCTCCTTAGTCGCTATGATAATCCTGACTATCAGGCCCTATTGGACCAGTCAGATGCCACCAGTGGTCAACTCTGAGAGAAAGTGCTTGTTGCGTTTTTCAGTTACTCACCTAGTGAATGGTAGCTGACGTTGCCATCATAATCAAACATTAACCCTGATCAAAATGAGAAAAAAGTAATGGCATCAGGTCATGTCCAGACGGGCCAGAGGTTTTTCGTTGATCCGCAAGTGGATCACCGCCGCGGCTAGGCCTAGTACGATACCGGCCTGCCACATCAGGTCATAGGAGCCGGTGTGATCGTGCATCCAGCCACCCATCCAAACCCCAGTGAAACTGCCTATCTGGTGGCTGAGGAAAACTACCCCGAACAACGTCGCCATGTAACGCACACCAAATATCTGCGCGACGATGCCATTGGTAAGCGGCACCGTGGCTAGCCACAGCATTCCAATAGCCCCGGCAAAGACATACATGGTGTACTCGGTCTTAGTAACCAGCAGCAAAGCCAGCAGGACCAGTGCGCGCAGCAAATAAATCGCACTAAGGCCGAATTTTTTGCTAGCATGCTGGCCGTACCATCCCGAGAGTAAGGAGCCTACAATGTTGAATAGCCCGATAAGGGAAATGCACCAGGCGCCAACATACTGGTCCAGTCCCAGATCGGTCACATAGGCCGGCAAATGCACCGTGATGAAGGCAACGTGAAAGCCACAAAAGAAAAAGCCGGCGGTGAGCAGCAAGTAACCGCGATGGTGGAAGGCCTCAACCAGCGCCTCTGTCACCGAACCGTGCATCGGTTGTTCATTATGGACCTGGGGGTCGTTCGGCAACAGCAGTGCCAGCGGTGCAATCACAAGCGCCGACATCGCCAGCATCATCAGGCTGACGCTCCAGCCGTAGTCAACAATCATACTTTGAGCCAGCGGCGAATATAGCACCTGGCCCATCGAACCGGCCGCCATTCCAGCTCCCATCACCAGTGAACGTTTGGCGGGCCCGACCACCCGGACCATGGCCGCAATGGCAAGCGAGAAGGCCGTGAACGCAACGCCTATGCCGACAAGAATGCCACCGGTCAGGTGCAGCATCCAGGCAGATTTCGCCACGCTCATGCCCAAGATTCCCAGGGCATAGATAAGTGCGCCGCCAGCGATCACGACTACCGAACCATGCCGGTCGGCTAACGCGCCGGCCAACGGCAGGCCAAGGCCCCACAGCAGGTTCTGTATCGCCATGGCCAACGCATAGGTCTCTCGACTCCATCCCAGAGTACTGGTCATCGGCCCCAGGTACAAACCTAATGGCGAACGCACTCCGAAACCAATCAGTGAGATAAGACACCCCCCTAACAGTACTACTACCGGCAACCGCCAACTTGAATTATTCATGCTTCAGATAATAGAAACAATCAATCAGCATCTTCGACGTGATTTTGTCGACCATTATTTGGTCGCTGGTCAGCCAGTCCGCGAACTTATCCAACCAGGTTTTATGGTCTGAAATGGTCGGGCCAGACAGGAATGGAGTGCGATCGTACATCGCCGATGCGGAAAAGGCTAACCCGCAGGGGCGCCTGATTCAATTTGGAGAAGTGGCCGCACTTGCCCTGTACCTTTGCCGCGAGGAGGCGCTTGCCAGGACCATGCAGGATTTGACGCTCTCGGGCGGGTCGCTGTGGCAGTCAGGCGCACCATCACCCGCAGAGGCGGTACCGAAAAACCCTGATGATGGATACCGGGAAACTGCCCCGGCCCGAGCAGCACCCCCGGAGAGATTCGAACTCCCAACCACCTGATCCGAAGTCAGGTGCTCTATCCATTGAGCTACGGGGGCTTGCAGAGGGGTGCCTGATGGGACTTGAACCCACAACCACCGCAGCCACAGTGCGGCGCTCTGCCGGTTGAGCTACAGGCACCACGCACGCCACAAACGAGCGCACTGGCTAAGTAGGCACTCTCAAGCGTAGTTGTCTCGCATTCTATCACGAAGGAGATTCGCTATCAAGCAGAGCGCGCACGCCAGTTACCAACTCCGCCCGCAGGAGGCGCCGCTGCGCGCCGCTGCGCAATTGCTTCACCGACACCTCGCTGCGCTCCAGTTCGTCCGGTCCGAGAACCACTGCAAGCGGGATGCCCTGCCGGTCGGCGTAGCGAAGTTGTTTCTGCAGTTTGCTCGCTTCCGGATAAAGTTCGACGCGAAACGCGGCAGCGCGCAAATCTCGCGCCAGCGCCATGGAATGCTCCGTTAGTTCGGGCGCGAAAACGGTCACCAACATTTGTGTTCGGCACGCAGGCAGCCGGGGCACCACACCATGTTTCTCCGCCACCAACCCCACCACCACATCGCCCATCGCGAAGCCAGTCGCCGGGATAGGCTCTCCGCCCACATCGGCCACCAGATTGTCGTAGCGACCACCACCGAGAATGGCGCGGTGCCGCCCCGCGCGATCGCGCGCCTCGAAGACCACACCGGTATAATAATCCAGACCGCGCACAACGCCGGCGTCGAACGCGAACCACTCACGCGTGCCCAGCGCCTCCACAGCCTGAAAGAAAGCGCTCAGCTGCTCCGATTGACGCCACTGCTCGCTGTCGGTTAGCATTTCCCGCAGCGCGTTCAGTTGCGTGTCCGCCAGCCCGAGATCGCGGCCAAAGATGGCCCATTGTTCAGCCGAGAGTTTATCAACACGGTCAATCAATCGGAAGACGGTTGCGCTATCCACATCGCCCACGCCCAGCTCTGCCACGCGGCGTTCCATGAAGGTGCGGCTGTTGACGCGGAAGGTCACCTGCTCCGGCGTCAGGCCCAGCGCCGCCAGCAGCTCGGCAGCCACCGAGGCGACCTCGGCGTCGGCGGCGATCGATTCGCTCCCGAGCAAATCCAGATTCCATTGGAAAAACTCGCGCGCACGCCCTTTCTGCGGACGCTCGTAGCGCCAGAACGGACCGAACGACCACCAGCGAATTGGCTGCGGTAGCTCCTGTGCCTGTTGCGCAACCATGCGCGCCAGCGATGGCGTCAATTCCGGGCGCAGCGCGATAAGGGCACCGCCGCGATCCTCGAAGAGAAAAGCCTGTTCCTTCACCAACTCCTCGCCGCTCTTTGCGGCGTAAAGCTCAAGCATTTCCAGGATAGGCGCTTCCCATTCCTGATAGCCGTATCTCTCGGAGACGGTGCGAATGTGCCCGTACAGCCAGTTGCGCAAGGCCATCTGCGGCGGGTAGAAATCGCGCGTGCCTTTGACCGCTCGAACGATAGCGCTCATGATGTCGGTTCGCCAGCGGTTGCCTGACCGCCGCTCGGAAAGCGACTGCCGTCCGGCAGCACGGCATCATCTAGGGCAGCCGCCTGCTGCAATTGCGCCCGGCTCACCGTTGCGGCGCGCAGATTGGCACGGCGCAAATCGGCTCCGGTCAGGTCGGCTCCGCTCAAATCTGCCAACTCAAGTATGACCGCGCCGCACATCGCGGCGCTCAAATCTGCCTCGCGCAGGTCTGATGCGCGCATCCATGCTCCCGTCAGGTCGGCCGCATGCAGCACCGCGCGGCCAAGTTTTGCGCCGCCAAGTCTTGCCTGCGCAAGGCTTGCGCGGGTGAGGTCGGCCTCACGCAGGTCGGCCTCGCCGAGGCGGGCATCGTCCAAATCGCTCTCGCGCAGGCTAGCTTTGCGCAGATCCGCACCGTTCAAGTCGCACCCAAAGAGATAGGCACCGTGCAAATTCGCGTTTTGCAAGTCGGCGCCGCACAGATTGGCCCGGCTCAGGTCCGCATGGTTCAGGTCCGCGCCCATAAGCCGGGCTTGGCGCAGAAAAGCTCCACCCAGATTGGCCGCGCTCAAATCAATACCCTCAAGCTGCAGCCCGATGAGCACATCCCCGGCGGCCACACTCTGCAGCACGCGCTCACGGGTCATGGCGACAATCTCATCCGCAGGGCTCATGCGCGTAGTCGCTCCAATCTCTCGCCCGCCGCCCGCAGCGTGGCCAATTGTTTCGGGAAGGCAAAGCGCACGCTGCTCTCGCCATGCCCCGGGATGGAGTAGAAAACGGTACCCGGCACCACCGCCACGCCGACCTCCTTCGTCAGCCAAATTGCGAACGCAGTGGAATCAAGGCGCGCTTGTTCCGCAGCGATGCCGCTGTATTCGGCAAGCACGTAATAAGAGCCCTGTGGGGTGGCCGCGGAGAATGCGAGCGCGTGCAAAACGGTCATCATGACCTCACGCCGGCGATGATAATCGGCCAGCATCTCATCATAATAGCTCTGCGGCATGCTTAGCGCGGTGACAGCCGCCGCCTGCAAAGGCGTCGGCGCGCGCACGGTGAGAAAATCGTGCACCGGGCGCACCACTGCTGCTAGCGCGGTGGGGGCCACAATGTAGCCGAGCCGCCAGTCGGTCATGGCAAAGGTCTTGCTCAATCCGCCCACAGTGATAGTGCGCTCACGCAGCTCGGCCGATTTGCCGGGCGAACGGTGCTCGCGACCGTCATACAACATGCGGTCGTAAATCTCGTCGGTAATCAATACAAGGTCATTGCTTTCCACGATCGCCGCCACGGCAGAAAGTTCGGTTTCGTCAAAAACGCGGCCGCTGGGATTGTGCGGGGTGTTTAGAAGCAGGGCGCGAGTACGCGTCGTGACTGACTGTGCCAGCAGCTCCGCATCCAAGCGGTAATCCGGGGGTGTCAGCGGCACAGCCACCGGCTCTGCCCCGGCGAAGGTGGCCGACGGAATGAAGTTCTCGTGCGCGGGCTCTATCAGCAGAATCTGGTCGCCCGGGTTTAGCAGCGCCAGCATGGCCACGTTGATTGCCTCAGTGACGCCGCAGGTAACGGTGACGTGTAGAGCCGCATCCACCTCCCATCCAAGCCGCGACGTGTACTGCTCCGCCAGTTTCTCGCGCAGGGCAGGCAGCCCCCACGTTGGCGAATACTGGTTGTGGCCATCACGGATGGCTCGCACCGCACCTTCCATCACCTCCAGCGGGGGGTTGAAATCCGGAAAGCCTTGGCTAAGGTTGATGGCCTCGTGCTCAATGGCCAACCGCGTCATTTCGCGAATCACTGATTCGCGAAAACGCTTAATCCGTTGGGCCACTTGCATTGCGATTCTCTGATTCAGGCGACAATGCGCCGAAAGTTCCGCCAAGTGTAACGCAGACGCCTGAAGTCATCAACCCGCGCCGCTGCAGACTGCCCACCTTAAGCCATCCATAGGCCGGCGAGCACGCTGGCCAACACGGTCACGCTGATGTAACCGTTAATGTTGAAGAAGGCGATATCAACGCGGGAGAGGTCCTCCGGCCGCACGAGAGTATGCTCCCAGATGAAAAGCGCAGCCACCAGCAGCAGCCCGACCCAGAACGGCCAGCCCAGCCCGAACCACACCCCCACAGCGGCCAGCAGCGCGACCGTGACGAGGTGGCAGCCACGCGCAAGTTGCAGTGCGACCGCAATCCCAAAACGCGCCGGAAAGGAATGCAAGCCCTGCTCACGGTCCACATCCACATCCTGACAAGCGTATATCAAATCAAACCCGCCAATCCAGACAGTGAGAGCAGCCAGCAACAGCCATGCCGGAAGGTCGCTACGCAACCAGAAACTGCCGGTCACCGCAACCCACGCACCCATCGGCGCGAGACCATCTGTGAATCCGAGGATGAAATGTGATAACCAGGTCAAGCGCTTGGTGTAGGGGTATCCCACCAGAAAGGCCAGCGCCCCGGGCCAGAGCGCGAAGACGACCACATTTAGCTGCCAGGCCGCAAAGCCCAGCGTCAGCAGTGCCAGCACTGCGCCGAGGGCGGTGGCTCGCGCCGAGATGCGGCCAGCTTGCAGCGGGCGCGCGGCGGTGCGCGGGTTGCGCGCGTCAATCTCGCGGTCTATCAGGCGGTTGAGGCTCATTCCGGCGCTGCGTGCTGCGACCATTGCCACCGTCACCCAGAGCAGCTGCACGGCTGATGGCGCGCCGGCCGCCGCCAAAAACAGGCCCACGTAGGCGAACGGCAGCGCAAACACCGTGTGCTCGACGCGAATCAGTTCCAGAAAGGTGCGCACCGATTGCATCATAATCGCGCCACCTCGCGCGGCGCGCGCACCCCGGAAACGCCCGATGTTGCGTTAATCATCGCCGTGCGCCGCGGCTCCACTCCGCACCCATGCGCGCCTGTCATCGCCCAGCACGCGGCGCGCACCCGGGTTCAGACGAGAGCAGCCGCACTTCGGCTCGTTTTCCACGCCCATCAGCGCGTTTTCGAGCACCGACAGGGCGGCCTTTGTGCTCTCACCCACAACTAGAAGCGGCGCGTAACAGCGCTCGAGTTCGCGCGCCAAGCTCCACTCGGGCGCCAGGCCCCATGCGGCGGCATGGGCTCCCAGCGCGCTCCATGCACGGGCCTCTGCCGGGGTGATGGGGCGCGCTGGGCAGGCAGCCACGATTGTATCCACGCGCGCGTCGGCAGGAAGTTCTTGCAGCAGCGCCGCGCGCAATTGCGGGCAAAACGGCGGCGTCATCTGCACATACCCAACGCCGCGCCCTTCGAAAAATGTTGTCGGCCCGGCGCGAGTCTGGTCAAGCACGTCCGCGGGCGCAAGCAGCGCGCCCTCGCTTTTCTCCGGGCGCAACGACAGCGCCGTGAACACCGCGATCACGCGCTGCGCACCCAGTTCCAGCGACGCCCCAACACGAGCGCGCACGTCTCCGCTGCGTTTCAGGAAAACAGCTTCCCACCCGCCAAGTGCGCCGCGCGTGAACTTGACTGCGCCAAACGGGGTTTCTATAGTGTCGGATTCGCCCCTTTCCGCTGTCAAACCCCAGATTGCAATCATGATTGCATCAGTGCAGCCGCCCGGCGGCAGGCCGTCAGTCCCTCGCGCCCCACCTCGACCCCGAAGCGGCGGCCGCTCTCACGCGTGCTCCGCCCCGCCGCCAGATTGGTGACGATGCACAGTGCTGCATATGGAAGACCGAAATCGGCCGCGAGGAAGACCTCGGGTACAAGCGTCATTCCGACCATGTCCGCGCCCATCTTCTCAAAGGCGTTGATTTCCGCCGGGGTCTCAAGACGAGGGCCCTCGCCGCAAGCATAGACACCCTGCTCCCACGCGCGCGGCGCAGCGGACAATAACACCCGTCGTCCAACCTCCCAGAACGGCGCGCGCATTTCCGGCAGTGCCTGTCGCGGAAGCGCGCGGCCGCGCGTGAAATCGAGCAGGTCGTGCGGGACAAGCTGGTCGCCCACGCGCAGCCGCGCCGAAATCGCGCCGACACCGTTCCAGGACAGAATCGCGCTTGCGCCGTGCGCCCGCGCCGCCCACAGATTGGCGCGGTGATTAACGAATGCAGCCGAACGCGCCAACTCGTTCGCGCCGTGACGCGAAGTGAACAGCGCATCACGCAGCCGTAGAAACGGGGCAGCCACACCATGCGGCGTCTCCAGAGCAAGCAAAGATTCCGCCACGCCGAAATCCTCCGCGGTTAGATGATAAGCCGCCGTGCCCCCAAAAATGCAAATCACAAAAAATAGCTCCCAATTTCGTCCGGCGGGAAGACGCCGCGGTCGGTGACGATTGCGGTGATAAAGTCCGGCGGCGTGATATCAAAAGCGGGATAGTACCCATCCACGCCGTTCACGGTGATGCGCACTCGCGCCTGCGCGCCGCTTTCCGGATCCACCCCCCGGGCAATGAACAACTCGTCGGCAGCGCGTTCCTCTATGGGAATATCGTCACCGCTTTGCGTGTCCGCGTCCGGACCGTCATAGCCGAGCACGTGGAACGGCACCCCGTGCCGGCGGGCGGCGAGCGCAATCTGGTATGTGCCCACTTTATTGCTGATGTGCCCGTCGAGCGCGATGCGGTCGGCGGCGCAGATGAAGCGATCGACCCTGCCCTGCTGCATGAGAAAGGCCGGCATCGCATCGGTAATCAAAGTGCAGGGCACGTCCAGCTCGCGGGCGGTTGCGGTGGTTAGCCGCGCGCCCTGAAGATATGGTCGCGTCTCGGTGGCGAACAAGTGCAGCGCTTTGCCTTGCCGCTTTGCCAGCCACAGCATCCACGCCAGCGCCGCGCCGGCGATGCAATGCGTGAGGATGCGGTCGCCGTCGCGCAGCAAGTCGGCAGCATGGCGACCGCATCTGCGCGAAACCTGATTGCCGCGCTCAATTTCGCTATTGACATAATCCAAAACCGCCGTGCCTGCGGCAGCGCCAGAATCAAGGGCGGCCTCGCCCGCTCTCAGTGCATCGCGCAAAACATGGTGCAGGTCATCGGCAGTCGGGCGGGTCGCCGCCAGGCGCCGGCCGGCTTCCTGCATACGAGCGCGCTGTTCGGCCACCGGGCGGGCAGCCCCTTGCAGCGCGTGGAGCACTAAGCCTAGCCCGGCGGCATACGCCAGCGGTGGGCCGCCCTGCACCACCATGCTTTCAATCGCGCGCGCGGTTTCTTCCAGCGTGCGACAGCTCACAAATTCGGTGCTGAATGGATAACAGCGCCGGTCAAGCAGCTGCACGGCCTCGCGCTCGGCATCAAAGTAGAGCGTGTTGAAGCGGTCGGACAGCATCGCCGGACAGCGATCGGTCATGGCAGCGCCAGCTCCGTGTTGAGCAATGCATGCACCGCCTGCGGCGCTACCTTTCCAGCGTGATATTTGCCGGCGGCCGCCGCCTCCTCGCGCACGTCAAGCGAAGGGCTGGACGCCAGGCTATCTGTGCCGAGATGCACCCTTACGCCGGCAGCGAGCATCTGTTCTAGCGGCATGCGCCCGCATTGTAGCAAGCAGTTGCTGCGCGGGCAATGCGCCACTGCCGCGCCCGAAGCGGCAATGCGCGCGATGTCGGCCCGGTCCACCTGCACGCAATGCACCAGCAGCGGCTGCGCTGCCAGCACGCCCAGATCCTCGATATAAGCCACTGGCGAGCAACCGGGAGCAGGCACATCCGCCACATTAAAAACGTTGGGCAGTGCGCGGAAATCACCCGCTCCGGTCTGCAGCAAATCACGCTCGGCGCGGCTCTCGCCGACGTGCACGCAGAGCGGCACCGATTCAGCCCGGCACCATGCCACTCCCTCGCGGAAAAGCTCTGGGTGGCTGGAATAGGGCGCGTGAATGGAAAGACCGATGCGCACGCCACCAGCGGTCTCGCGCCGCCGCAGCGCGTCGATGCGGCTTTGGCGGTCACGTAAATGCCGCCGAGCGCTCTCGCGATCTAGGCCCAGCACCTCTAGATAGACCACCCCGCTCAAATCGGAAGCAAGCAGCGGTTCCACGCTTGCGCCACTGGCGGAAATATCCCCCACCGCGACAACGCCGCTGGCGAGGAGCTGCGCTATACCCTCCTCCGCCGCGCGCTGAAAGGGCATCTCACCGGAAGCGGAAATATCGCGGCACGCCGCAATCAGTGCGCCAATCCAGGGCACAAAAGCAGTGCCCTCCCGCCCCGGGCACAGGTGCGCCAGGCAGCCTAGTTCAAGATGAGTGTGCGCGTTTAATATGTTTCCCACCAACACGAGTCATCGGCCGACAGCGGTTAAGCCGCCGCCGTCTTCCACGGCAGCGGCACGAATTCGGGAATGTTCTCCAGTGAAACTTCCGGCAAGTCGTCATCGTACGCTGCGGCGCGATATTCGCGCAGAATGTTGTAACTCGAATCACACTGCGCCGAGAAGAATTCCGTCTCACGAATCTGACGATGAATCTCCACCACACTCATCATCGGGCTGACTCGCGTGGGCGCACCCGCGACCGAGATTACGTTCTCTTCAATCATGGTCAAGCCGAAATCATCACAACCGAACTGCAGCGTCACCTGCCCCACCTTGGCTCCCAGAGTGGGCCACGAGGCCGCCATGTGCGGAATGATGTGGCAACTCTTGTTGAAGTAGACGCGGACGCCATTATTCGCCCATCCGTCGCGGAAATGACGACCTACTCCAAACCATATTCGTCCCATTTCTCGTCCACCAATCGTTGGACCTGAGCACTCATGCGCGCCACTTCCGGCCAGCCCCGGGGGTGGCCGTCTTCCAGCCCCTTGGCGGTTGCATCGATGCCAATCTTCCCGCCGAAGGAGTGCGCTCTCGCGGCGTGATCCAGATGGTCAACCGGTCCCTCCACCAGCAGCGCGTCCCGCTTCCAATCCACGTTCCCCAGCGCCTGCCAGGCCACCTGTGCAGGGTCGTGAATGTCCACCCACTCGTCCACAACCACAATCGCTTTTGCCAGCATCAGCAGCCCCAGCCCCCAGATTCCGTGCATCACTTTGCGCGCATGGCCGGGGTAACGCTTGCGGATTTTCACAATCACCAGATTGTGGAACACGCCCTCTGGCGGCATGTGGTAATCGATCACCTCCGGCAGGAAAAGGCGCAACAGCGGCAGGAAAAGGCGCTCGGTGGCGAGGCCCATGAAGGCGTCCTCCATCGGGGGGATGCCGACGACCGAGCTCGGAAAAATCGGGTCGCGCCGGTGGGTGATAGCAGTGATGTGAAAGGCGGGGAAGGATTCCACCGGAGTGTAATAGCCCGTGTGGTCGCCGAACGGCCCCTCGGAAACCTGATCCTGCGGGTCGACGTAACCCTCCAGGATGAACTCAGCTTGCGCGGGAACCTGAAGCGGTTGACTGATGCACTGCACGAACTGCACCGGTTTTCCGCGCAGCCAGCCGGCTAGCAGGTATTCATCGATGTCCGGAGGCAAAGGTGCCGACGCCGCCCACATGCTGGCAGGGTCGCCGCCGAGTACCACCGCCGCCGGGATGCGTTGCCCGGCCGCGCGCGCCCGACGCTCATGTTCGGCGCCGCCCTTGTGGCGCTGCCAGTGCATCGCCAGTCGGCGGTCATCCAGCAGCTGCAGGCGGTACATGCCCACGTTGCGAGCGCCGCTCTCCGAGTCGCGGGTAATGACCTGCATCAGCGTGATGAAACGCCCGCCATCATCGGGCCAGCATTGCAATACCGGTAGCATGTTGACGTTTGGATTCCCTGTGACAACCACCTGCTGGCACGGCCCGCTGCGGGAAACCGAAGGTCCCACCCCGACCGATTTTAACGCCGCCAGCACATCCATTCCGCGAGCAACCACGCTGCCCACTCCGTCGGGCATGCGAAAATCGAGCAGCTTTGCCAGCCGGTGATTGAGTGCCTCCAAGTTTTCGACACCGAGCGCCGCCGCCATGCGCCACTCCGAACCAAACAAGTTTATCGCCAGCGGAATGTCGAAGCCCTCCACGTGCTCGAAAAGGAGCGCTTTGTTGTGCTCGCGTGGACCCTTGCTCACGCGAGAGGTGATTTCTGTTATTTCAAGGTCACGGCTGACCGACGCGCTGATGCGCTTCAACTGCCCGTGCGCTTCCAAATGTCTGATAAACTCGCGAAGGTCTCGGAATGGCATATGGGTATTATAACGTGAGTCGCGCTTCGATTTGTGACGAGCGGCGGCAGTTGGGGTAAAATAACGCCCGGCTACGTCAGCGCACCCTGCGGAGTGAACCCACCATGTCCGATTTTCTTTTTCGCGGCACACTGGCCGACCTCGACCCGACAGTCCACGAGTTAAACCAGATTGAAGCCGAGCGTCAGTACCACAAACTGATTCTCATCGCCTCGGAGAGCACCGCCCCGTTGGCCGTACGCGAAGCGCTCAACTCAGCCTTCAACAACCTTTATGCCGAAGGCTACCCCGACGACGCCTCGCGCTGGATGAGTGAGGCCGACATAGTGGACTACACCGCGCGGCTGGGACACTACCGCCGCTACGCCGACCCGCGCTATTACAAAGGCGTGGAATACTGCGACACCGTCGAGGCGTTGGCCCGCCGCCGCGGCGCGGAACTCTTCGCCAACCAGCGCATCGGCGCCGACGACATTTACGTCAACGTGCAGGCGCTTTCCGGAGGCCCAGCCAACAACGCCGTCTATCATGCCCTAATCACACCAGGCGATACGGTGATGGGCATGGACCTGATGCATGGCGGCCATCTCAGCCACGGCGCGCGTGTCAACCGCTCCGGCAAATATTACAACAGCGTCCCTTACGGAATCGACCCGGATACGGAGCAGATTGACTATAATGCCGTGCGAGAGCTGGCGCGCGAACACAAGCCAAAACTGCTCATCGCCGGATATTCCTCCTATCCCTGGGCAGTGGACTGGAATCAATTCCGCAGCATCGCCGATGAAGTGGGCGCGTTTCTGCTGGCCGATATCGCCCACGTAGCCGGATTGGTGGCTGCCGGAGAATACCCCTCGCCCATCGGCATCGCTGACGTGGTCACATTCACCACGCACAAATCATTGTGCGGCCCGCGCGGCGCGTGCATCCTCACCACCGACCGCGTACTCGCGCGCAAAATCGACCGCGCGGTCTTCCCCGGCGAGCAGGGTGGCCCCCATCTGAACACCATGGCCGCCATCGCCGTGGTCTTTAGACTTAACCGCGCGCCAGAATTCCGACAGCTGCAAAAACAGATTCGCGCCAACGCCACACGCATGGCCGCGCGCTTCAGCGAGCACGGTTTTAATGTACCTTTCGGCGGCACGGACACACACCTGCTCAACATAGATTGCAAATCGGTGCGCAGCGTGGACGGCGCGCCACTGATGGGAGACTCCGCCAGCCGCATCTTGGACGTGGCCAACGTCGTCGTCAACCGCAACACCATCCCCGGCGACCGCAGCGCACTCAACCCTTCCGGCCTGCGCCTGGGCACGGTCTGGCTCACGCAGCGCGGTTTCAGCGAAGCCGAGATTGACGAGCTGACCGACCTGATGGCGCAGCTGCTGCGGGCCTGTAGCCCTTACGGCTACAGCGGACGGCACGGGCGCACCATGCACCGCGCCAAAGTGGATTTCGAGACGCTCAACGCGGTCAAGATTCAGGTGCGCGATCTCTCGCAACGCATGGGGCTGGACTTTGCGCCCGCCACGCATGGCTACCCCCATTTCTATTACCTCGATCAGCACCCCCCGGAATCCGATTTGGTCACGCTGCAAATCAGCGGTGAGAAAGCCGAGCGTTTTCTGCAAGTTGCCAGCAGTAACGATGTTAGTGCGCTGGCCCCCGGCGCGAGCCAGCCCACGGAGGTATGGCAGGGCGCGCGCAATGCAACCGGCGTGCTCGCCCGCAGCGCTGCAGACACTTTCGAATTGACCATCCCGGCTGCCGATTCGGTGTGGGTCAAGACCTGGCTACGCGACCTTTCGGATGGCTATGTGGCGCTTGAGGATGCCGACTTGCACGCCAAAGCCCCCGGTGCGGTGGCGGTGCACGACCGTGGGCCGGCAGATGCTCCACTCAAGGCAGTCGGGCACGCGGTTCAGGCCAGCAAACCTTATTTCAACGGCATCGCCGCGGTCGGGACAACTTCCGGCGAAGCCTTGCCAGAGTTTAAATGGACGATGCCCGAATCCGATGAATTAAAGAAAACCGTGCTGCACGAGAATCACCGCGCATTGGGCGCAAAAATGGCGCCTTTCGGCGGCTGGGATATGCCGGTGTGGTATTCGTCCGTCTCGGAGGAGCACGCCGCGGTGCGCGCCAGCGCGGGGCTATTTGATGTCAGCCACATGGGAGTGTGGGAGGCCAGCGGCGTGACGGCGGCTGAGTTCCTCGACGCGGTGTGCGCCAACGATGTGGCCGCGCTCGGCGTCGGAAATTCTCTCTACACGCATTTTCTAGACACGGATGCAAATGTGATCGATGACCTGCTAGTTTATTGCTGCGCCGCGCAACGCTATTTGATCGTGGTCAACGCCGCCAACGATGCGAAGGACTGGGAGTGGGTGAACGCGGTGCTTTCCGGCAGCGTGTTGGTTGACCGGCCGCGCCCCGCGGCGCAGGCCAGCGGCCGCGGCGGGGTCACGCTGCGGGATTTGCGCGACCGCGCCGCCGGAGTGGAGATGCGAGTGGACCTGGCGCTGCAGGGGCCGCAAAGCCGCAATGTGCTATTGGCGCTCGGTGCGGATGAAGCCACGGCTGCGCGCGTGCATGCATTGAAACGCACCGAGCTGTGTGAGGCGACTCTCGGCGATTTCGATTTGATCGTCTCGCGCACCGGCTACACCGGCGAGGCGCTCGGCTTTGAATTGTTCGTCCATCCCGACCGCGCGGCCGATTTGTGGAATGCGCTGCTGCAGGCGGGCAAACCATTCGCGCTGCAGCCCTGTGGGCTGGCCGCGCGCGATAGCACGCGCACCGAGGCCGGGCTGCCGCTTTACGGGCACGAGATGGGCGGCGGGCTGAATTTGGGGGTGGCGGCTGCCGGGTTCGGCGCTTATGTCAAGATGCACAAGCCATGGTTCATTGGGCGGGCAGCTTATCTGGCGCGCGATGATGGCGGGATGGTGGCGCGTTTCCGCTTCAACGTAAAAGGTGTGCGCATGGCGCATCCTGGCGACCCGGTGGTGGATAGGCGCGGGCGCGTAATCGGTCAGGTGACCAGTTGCGCCATTGACAGCGAGGGGTATCTATTGGGGCAAGCTTTTGTCAATGCTAAATATGCAACGCCCGGCACGCCGTTGGGCGTGTTCCAGTCGGCTAGTGAACATGCAGAGGCGCCGCGCGCCGCGCTAAAAACGGGCGACCGCGTGCGCCTGAACGATTGGGCAACGGTGCTGCCCCGCTTTATGAAGAAGAAGTGAGAGTTCCCGCCAACGCACACGGAGGAATACCCATGAACTCGACTGAACCACGCGGAATGTACTTTGAGCAGTTCGAGGTCGGCATGCAGATAGTCAGCCGCGGCCGCACCGTCACCGAGGCCGACATCG
>Ga0187827_10004412_pt1 | contig 17347 bp, 16 predicted proteins | sample ETNtaG_39_FD_167969 | JGI IMG/M metagenome (GOLD analysis project Ga0187827, IMG submission 167969) | Marine microbial and viral communities from oxygen minimum zone, Eastern Pacific Ocean - ETNP2014_SV_150_PacBio MetaG (Illumina Assembly) | ecosystem: Environmental > Aquatic > Marine > Hypoxic...
AAAAACGAGCGTCCCTTGAAAAGGTGCTGGTTCCAAATACAAAAGACCAACAAATTGACTGGTTGAAAGCCGCAGGGTTTTCAACCATCGAACTCTGCGTGAGTTGCCTTAATTTTGCCTCGCTCCTGGCTATAAAATAAATAACCCGGCGAAACAGAAATCATGCAGAAGCACCTGACAGAAGAAGAATTCGCCCAGGTACGGACTCGCATCATCAGCGGACAGGCATCAATATGTATCCCGCGGCGGGTAGCCCGGCAGTTTTTCACTCACACCAGCAATTCTTCTATTAAGAACACAACGGATTCCTCGGCACATTGGCAAAAGAGCCTGGTGTGGATGGGCGTCTCTGCTGCCCCCATCCTATTACTGGTTTGCGGGCTGGTCGTTATCGATTCCTCGGGTTGGTGGGCTGCTGTTACGGTCCCCACAATCGGCATTTTCTGGACTATCCTTGCAGGATTGACAGCCGAGGACGGTGATTGGCCCAGCGTAACAATTGCGTTGGGTCTTGCGATCGCCTGTTACTTCCTTCTTCCCCCAACCTATTCCGTTCCACTATTGCTGTTCGTATCTTCTCTGTGGATACACAGGATGACCTACATACTGGCCCAGGAACTATTGATTTCTCTTGTATCAGATTCCTACCCGGCCTGGGAAATGTTGACAGATCACATTGACCTTGATGATCCCGCCATGCCGGAATGATCAGTTTCGAGGCTTTTTTTTCGGCAACCAGGCAAACCGCGCTTGCGGAACATCACACGGCACTGCGGGCAGCGCTGGTGGATCACTATGAAAACGATGAGCATGGCAGGAGTGAGGCTTGGGATGCTGCGCTTGCCGGAATGCCTGCAACTGAAGTTACGGAATACACCCTGAGCGAGGGCTGCATCAGCCTGACGCGACCAGGGTCCCTTGACCTCGATATCGAACTGTTCACCGCGCAACTGAAAACCTTTATGCCCTGGCGCAAAGGTCCATGGCGAATCCTGGGAGTACCCATTGAAACCGAGTGGCGATCTGACTGGAAATGGGATCGCCTGGAACCGCATATCTCACCACTGAATGGCAGGAACGTTCTGGATATCGGCACAGGCAACGGCTATTTTCTCTACCGCATGTTGGGGAATGGTGCAGCGCTGGCGATGGGCGCAGACCCAACGCGACTATTTCTCTACCAGTTTCAGCTGGTGCAAAACCTGCTGCCTGCCAACAACGCACACCTGCTGCCACTGAGGGGTGAGCATCTGCCCGCATTCAATTATTTCGACACCGTATTTTCCCTGGGCGTCCTTTATCACCGGCGATCACCCATTGATCACATAAGCGAACTGTTGAGCTTTGCCCGGGATGGTGGCGAGATCGTACTTGAGACACTCACTGTCCCAGGTGATGAAAGCACTATCCTGGTCCCGGAAAATCGCTATGCAAAAATGTCTAACGTCTGGTTTCTACCCAGCACAGAAGCACTTGAGAACCTATTGCGCCGGGTTGGGCTTGAAAACGTAAGGACCGTCGATGTGAACATCACGAGTCCAGAAGAACAAAAAGCAACAGACTGGATGGCGTTCCAGTCCCTCACCGATTTTCTCGACCCAAGTGATCATTCACTGACCGTGGAAGGATATCCTGCACCGCGTCGGGCGATTGTTATCGGTGACAAACCAGGTTGATTGGACTAGCTCGCACACAACTAACGTGGAGTAACCCCGCCGTCAGGATTGAGGGGTCTGGCGCATGATTCGTAGTGACTAACGCCATGGATGGACGGGGTCGCCGAGACGCGGGACGGGGACATGGATGTCCCACCGGAACGAAGAATCAGGTACCAGGCTCCTCAATCCGGAATACCCTAACCCATAGCAGCGATCGCATGACGCCCTGTGCTTGCTTCAAGATAGTGCCAGATATCACCTAGCATTTGTGACGCTTCACTGGAATCCGCTATTTCCACCCGCGCATGCAGCTCGATGAGATGCCGCGTCAAGTCATCATGCAACTGATTGACATCCTTGAGTGAAAGGCTGGCTGGTTCGGCAACAGTAAGCAGACCCGCATCATGATAGTCACGCCCCTGCTCCAGCAGCGCCTTCATATCAGCAATATCTTTCATGCGTGTATCAATACCCGTTGCAACCTCATCGGCAATAGCCATCATCAACATCCCCAGCAGCATGCCATCAGACTGGCTGTATTCAGATTTCAGGTCAGGCAGCAGTTGCGTCATCAACCGCTGCGATAACATCCGTAATGCACTATCGGTATTTGGAATCATGCGAGTCCACCCTTCCACTGCCCGCCAGCGTGAGGTGAAAGATAATTGAGCAAAATTTGATTCTGCCTGTCGGTCATTAGCCAGCCAGCCATCGCCAGAATGGAATCTTTACCTTCCCCATTTTGAAAATCTTCAGAGGAAGATATCCAGATGGCGAGCCCTTTCACTGAAGCAAATACCTGCCACCATTTAAATACTTCCGGGTCGACAGTCAGGCCGCTGCTCTCTTCCCAGATGCTTATGGCTTCATCTGGGGGCAGCAGACCCCCTGCATTTTCGGGTTCAGCCCAACTCCACAGTGGATCAAGGGACCAGGCAAGATCCTCAAATGGGTCGCCCAGATGGCACATCTCCCAGTCCAGTACTGCCCTAATGCCGTCATCCGGATCAAACAGAAAATTCCCACTTCGATAGTCACCATGAACAACCGACAGCTTCTGCGCTTGCTGTGGCAGGTTGTTCTTTAGCCAGCGGATGGCGGCATGCGCGATCGGTTGAGGATGAATTTCATCCTCCATGATGATCTTTTCCCAGTATGCAAGTTCCCTTGCAGCACACTGATCCAGCTCAGGTATCTCCATGAATCTATCGAAGCCCAACTCAACCGGGTCTTTCATCGCCAGCGTACCCAACAGTTGCCATTTTTCACGACCAATCAGTCTTTTTTGCGCCTCATTGAGTGTCGAGACATCAGTCACTGCGTCATCGACAGCGGCCATAATACTGAAGGGTTGCTGCAGTATGCTCGTGTCATTCTCAAGAAACAGTGGCTCTGGCACCGGAATATCTGTGGGGTAGATAGCGGCGTAGGCGCCATACTCCAACTTACGCTCAGTATCGATAAGGGAGGTCGGCGGATCACGGCGTAATATCAGTCCGCGCGATTGACCATCAACCGCAACTTCCAGGCGATAGGTTTCCCTGGAAGCACCACCGAATATCTTCGTGATATTTGTAACATCAACCTGACACTTCCATTTTGCAGCAAGGTATGCAGACGTTTTTGTCGCCACTTCATCAAGCGTTATCGTCATGGCGCAAAGTCCAGCACATCAGTAAAGCCCGAAGGGGCATGGGGACCAACGATCAATTGTTCCAATACACACTGACCTTTTTCCTCGCCCTTATCGGACGTATAAACAACATCACACATGGCCTGGATATGGATATTCTCCGGCGCCATGTCTGCAACCACAAATTCGTCATAGCCGGTTTCTAGCTCTCCATGGTATGACCCATGGCTAAAATGCTCATGACTGTACCCAATACCTTTCATATAGAAGTGCCACTTTGGTGAAATTCTGAAGTTAAGTTCCTCGCCAGAACTTTTAGTGAAGGCAACTTCAGCGGTCGAAGCATGCCGGGTCCCTGAAAGAAACTGAAGTTTGCTTGAGGATGTCCGCATCTGCTCGGCTTCACCACTCGAGCGGAAAATCATTCCATTGCGATTCCATGCTTCGCCGGCGGCATCTTCATTTACAAAGTAATGGGCGCTAAAATCATCAAAGACCATGGGAGTCCAAAGCCAGTAAAACTGGAATTCCGGCGCATAGGGGTTGGGCTGTACGTCTCCCGCTCCGACTCCAACGCGAATACCCCATGACCGATCCCGCGTTCCCTTGTACTCTTCAGGCGTTATATCGATACGTTTGCCTTTAACTTCAATCCACCCGGACCAGGTGCCATTTTGCATCAGGCGTGTAATGTCCATTACAACCTGGGTGCCTGCCCTGCGTGTAAATCGCGGCTCTTCATGAACCGGCATGCTGGCGGTAAAAACCAGATCTGCAACAATGCCATTTTCCCTGTCATCACAGGTCAGACGATGCTCCACGAGTGGTCTTACAATATCAACACCAACAGCTCCAACATTTGTATCGAGGCGCTCCATATGCATTGTTTTTGATGCATAGACATTGTGCTGAACACCATCAACGACAATTGAGAAAGCGCCATCCAGTACATTGAGGTAGGGATATATGCCCATGGCAGCGGCAAAGAAAATTTCCCCGGACTTGTTATAACCGTTATAGAAGAACCTATCGTAAAAACTCCTGTTGGCACCTACATAAGCCACAGGTTCCGGCGTTTGATGTAACGGGTAGTCATCACCTTTGGTCAGCATGTGAGTTTTCCTCAACCTTTAGTCCCTGAAGCCTCATTATTACAATCCCTTTCATGGCAGGCAATCGCACTGTTGGCCTGGCCCACCACTATTAGGTAATTATGCTTGCAACCTGGGCTCGCAACCTGTTTATATTGGTATCGACAGCTTTTTGCGCTGCTTCAATTCAAGGATTAAGAGGTAAACGTGACCGACGCCAAGACAGTAGGTGAACTCAAATCTTCCGGCTATCTGGTCCTTCCAGTTCGAGAAGAAATGCGGCGCAACCTCATGGCTAAACTCCGACTGGAAGATGATGTTTTTCCCGGCATCATCGGATACAAGGATACGGTTGTACCACAACTCCAGAACGCCATTCTCTCAGGTCAGGACGTCATTCTGCTTGGAGAGCGCGGCCAGGCAAAATCAAGAATTATTCGTGGACTCACCTCATTGCTGGACGAGTACACCCCGGTTCTATCCAACGTGGAAATACCCGAAAACCCGCTGGCACCAATCACTGCTGAGGGCAGGAAACTGCTTGAAGAAATGGGTGATGATGCGCCGATCCACTGGCTGCATCGCGACCTGCGCTATGGCGAAAAGCTTGCTACACCCGATATCACCATTGCGGATCTCATTGGTGAGATTGATCCCATCAAGATTGCTGAAGGCCGCTACCTCTCCGATGAGGAGGCGCTGCATTTTGGGCTCATTCCCCATACTAACCGGGGTATATTCGCTATCAATGAGCTGCCGGACCTCGCGGAAAGAATCCAGGTTGGCCTGCTCAATGTCATGGAAGAACGCGATATCCAGATCCGCGGGCACAAGGTACGCCTGGATCTCGATATTCTGATCGTCGCAACGGCTAATCCGGAGGACTATACAAACCGAGGTCGCATCATAACGCCACTGAAGGATCGTTATGGATCCCAGATTCGCACTCACTATCCAGAAACCATCCTCGAAGAGATGGCCATCATGGAACAGGAGCAGCAACGCCTGGACCTTGGAGAATATCGTGAAATCGTACCCTCTTTCATGTCACAGATCATCGCAGAAATAACCCAGCAGGCGAGGAAATCACCTGATATCAATCAGCGGTCCGGCGTGTCAGTCCGGGCATCGGTTTCCAACTATGAGGCGCTGCTGGCAAATGCACTCAGGCGTTCTATCCATACGGGTGAGCAGGATGTGGTACCGAGAATCTCCGATTTACCCTTTGTTGTACCCTCTTTGCAGGGCAAGATCGAGTTTGAAGCGATGGAAGAAGGCAGAGAAGACAAGATCATGGACAAGCTGTTCACTGATGCCATCAAAGCTGTCTATTCAAGATTCGCCAACCTGGAAGAAGTGGAACATATTTCCCTGCAGTTTAACGAGGGCTTGCATGTGACCACAGGCGAATCGATACCCTCTGCCGATTACCAGGATATTATCCGGCGTATAGAAGGTCTTGAAGAGGCAGTCAGCAAGCTGGCTAATACGGATAGCCCCGCTGTTCGCGCATCGGCTGCTGAATTTATATTCGAGGGGCTGCACATAAACCAGTTACTCAATAAGGACCGTGTAGGAGGTCGAACCACCTATCGCGGTTAATCCATCACCCTTCCCTCAATTTGAAGGCAGGGTAATGAAAGGTACAGGATAGTTCATGGCTAACCGATTTACGTCTCTGATCCGCTATTCCAACTGGGATGGGTCACAGAAAGGTGACCTTGATGCCGATGACATCTTGTCCGCCATATCCGATGACCTGATGGAATTTGGCGACCTGCAACAGGCTATGCGTTACCTGATGCAGCGAGGGATGGAAACCTCTGATGGAAATTATATAAAGGGTCTGCGCGATCTCATGCGACAGGTGAAAGAGCAACGCAGGCAACGCCTCGATCGCTTCGATATGGGAAGCGTCATGGAAGACATTAAAAAGCAGCTTGATGAGATCCTTGACATGGAACGGGAGACCATCAACGAATGGATCAATCAGAAAGAAGCTGACGATCACTCTGCAAAATTCATGGACGATCTGATGCATGATCTGGAAAACAGCCTGACAACGGATCGGCCCCCGGAGGGTGGCTCGCCGGAAGATCTTGACGGCAATCCAGAAACCGGCAGGGCAGGTAACGGCGACGACAACACAGACAATTTCACCGGCAAGGTGCTTGGCAATATTGGTGAGCAAAATAAGCAGTTCATCAATGATCTGCCGGACGATACAGCAGGCAAGGTGAAGGCGCTGCAGGACTATGAATTCCTCAATACTGATGCCCAGAAGAAATTCCTGAAACTCATCGAACAGCTCCGCAAGGCCATGACGAAATCTTTCTTCAAAGATATCGAGAAAATGGTGAAGGAGATGTCCGACGGCGATATCGAGCGCATGAAGAACATGGTCAAAGACCTGAACGACATGCTGGTGAAAAAGATCGCCGGTGAAGACCCGGGTTTCGAGAAGTTTATGGACAAATATGGCGATATGTTCGGTGACAACCCGCCACAATCACTGGACGAACTGCTGGAGCAGATGCGGCAGCAAATGGCGGCGACCCAATCCCTGTTTAACTCCATGTCGCCGGAACAGCAACAACAGTTACAGGAGCTGATGTCCGGAAAATTTGGCGACCCCGAACTGGAGTCAGAACTGGCCAAGCTCGCCAAAGAAATGGACTTTTTGAACCCGGCTGGCCAGCGCTACGATTTCTCCGGCAGCGAAGAAATTGACCTGCAGGCGGCCATGGAACTGATGCGTGAGATGGCAGAACTGGATGACCTGGAACAGGAAATGCAGCGCGCCCAGTATGATGGCAAGGTCGACGACATTGACGAAGAGAAAATCGAGGAGCTTCTCGGTGAGGAAGCACGAGAGGACCTCGAGGAAATGAAGAAGATGCTGGAGGTCCTTGAGAAGGCAGGTTATGTACGCAAGGATGGCAACAAATATGAACTAACGCCGCGGGGATCTCGCTCCCTGGGTCAACAGGCCCTGGGTGAAATCTATCGACGCTTGAAAAACCAGAGCCTGGGCAACCATGCTGTTCCTGAGGAGGGCAGGTTTGGGGAGCGCATTGAGGATTCCAAGCCCTATGAGTTCGGCGACCCCTTCCAACTGCATATGTCACGCACGATCAGAAATGCGCTCGACCGGGAAGGTCCCGGCGCACCCATTCAGCTAAAAACTGAAGACTTTGAAGTCTATCGCAGCGAATCAATCACCCAGACTGCAACGGTATTGATGGTGGACCTGTCATGGTCCATGGCACTGCGCGGCTCCTTCCAGTCCGCCAAGAAAGTCGCCATGGCTCTACACAACCTCATATCAACCGCCTACCCTCGCGATAGCCTTTATGTCCTGGGTTTTTCTGCCTTTGCAAAGGAGATCAAGGCTCACGACCTACCCTATCTCCAATATGACGATTATCTACTTGGCACCAATATGCAGCATGCCTTGATACTGGCAGAGAAATTACTGGCCAAACACCAGCAGGGAACCCGCCAGATCCTGATGATTACAGATGGGGAGCCGACCGCCCACCTGGAAAATGGCCGACCGGTATTCGCCTATCCACCCACGCCAGCCACGATCGGAAAAACACTGCAAGCTATCCGTAAATGCACCACCAGGAATATCACCATCAACACCTTTATGCTGGATCAGAGCTACTACCTGAAAGCCTTCGTTGAACAGATGACAAAGATCAACGGTGGTCGTGTCTTCTACACCGAACCCTACAACCTCGGGGAATATATTCTCGTGGACTATGTACAGAACAAGAAGAAGCACCTGGGTCGGCGCTAGGCCTCCATGAAATCCAGGCTAGGCGCGAAATGCGTACAGGACCTGACCCTTGGCACACAGGCGGCCGTCATCATCGGTAATATCAACTTCAATAAATGACAGTTGTCTGCCGCGCTTGATCACGTTGGCTTCAGCGTATATGTGCTCACCATGGGTCTGGCGCAAATAATTGATATTCAGTTCTGCGGTACCCGCTAGCTGTTCGCCTTCTCGCATATCACCAAAAATCGCAACCAGCATGACGATATCAACCATGGCTGCGAGCACACCACCGTGAACACTGCCACCTATTCCGGTTGGTGTGTTCTCATCCTTGAGCAGAACAATCTTGCCGAAGGAAGGACGCTGCTCGAGCAGGGTAATCCCTAACATCTTGTGATAGGAATTCTCATTAAAACCCTCAACGAATGTTGAAAAAGTATCAGTCACTGCACCTCCGTGCGCCGGTCAAGACGATAAACCATCGCTTCAGACACCCAGTTGTCTTCGCGGTCAAGATCATACTTGACGACGTAGGTTTCACCGACGGCTTCCAGTTCTGCTTTATCATTAACCAGGGTGGCCGCCAGTTCATAGATTGATGTACCAAGACGTGCGCGCACATTCGGGTTGTCATCAATGAATTCAGTCCAGGTCGTCCCGTCGGATCCCGTTGCGATATACAGGTTCTGTCCGATGCCAACACCCCAGATGTTGATGGAATAGGGATCGGAAGGTCGCGTCTCCACTTGAATGGTTTCAGGTACATCACTCCACTGGACCGGTGCTGCCCTGGTCTCACCCGAGAGTAGTCCGCCAGGGAGCAATATTAAGGGATCGCTGCAACCCACCAGCATCATCACTAAAAGCATCACAAAAAGAGTTTTCATCGTTGAATCCTGTCCAGAAATAGGTAAATTTGGTTTAGAATCACAACAAAAGTATAACGTTAGTTATGCGAAACATTCACTCGGGAATTTCTTCGATGAAGTTCATGACTCACTAACGCAACATTTTGCATGGCCAACTGCTCGATAAGCGCGTGCCTCAAGCACCTTTCGCTCATCAGCAAGCTAGTACAGTAACGCCATTAAAGATCGCGCCGCCGGGCATATTTCAAATATGTCCCTTTCCAAACCGAGCAGAGGAGGAACGCAGCAATGAAGCAGCAGACTTTGTAAATATACAAATTATTCTCAAGTAAACTTCTTTGGAGGACCAGTCATGGCCAAAGGTAGAGACAAAAAAAAAGTAAATGATAGATCCAAACCTCAACGAACGCTTAAGGAGAAACGAAAGGCAAAGCAGGAAAAAAGAGGTTCCTAGAAAAAGGCCTGGCGTGGTGCGAGGATAGCATTCGCGCCAGGCTCCCCTAAAAAGGTGAATTGCTTTCAAATTCCAACCATTTTCCTGAGCCCGGATGAATAAATCCCAGACAGGTCGCATGCAGCAACAATCTGTCTGCCCGCCGAAACGCCTTCTCAGTCGCATAAAGATCACACCCGAGTATTGGGTGCCCAACTTCGGCCAGGTGAATTCTCAGCTGATGACTACGACCAGTGACAGCAGTTAATTGCAGCCTCGAGCAGTTATCCTCCCGCCTGAGGACCCTGTAGCGCGTCAGTGCCTTCCTGCCATTCGACCTATCGACCATCTGCCTGGGCCGGTTATCTGGATCACTTCTGATGGGCAGATCAATCTCACCAGCGTCATCGTTTACAACCCCATCGACAACGGCAACATACTCCTTGCTAACGGTTCTTTCACGAAACTGGCGATTTAGATCAGAGGAGGCTGGTCGTGATCTCGACAATACCAGCAAACCTGAAGTATCAAGGTCCAGACGATGCACTATGACCACATCCGGATACTCAGCCTGCATACGTCGCAAAACACTGTCCTTAACGATTCTACCCGGTACTGACAATAGCCCTGCCGGTTTTCGGACAACCAGAAGATCCTCGTCCACAAATATAACTTCAACCGCTTCGTTGCAGGGTGGTGGAACATGAAAGGTGTAACTGGTCACTGGAATTCAAAATAACGTATAGTGGTGACTCAAGTTTATCACTATCTAATTTAGAACGATGTCTTCTGAAAACGATCCACTTCTCGAGGCCATCACTGACCTGGCGCCGAAACTGCTTACGACCATGGAAGCCTTCGAGCAGGTTCAACAAAACCTGCACCCGCCCGAACTCGATCAGCTGGCAGAATTCATTGCACCTTACGAACAAGAATTACAGGGTTCTTTAGAAACATTCGAGCCAGCGGCCTTCCCGGAAGATCTTAAACCCTTTCGCTTCAGCCTCCAGCAGGGTGCAACCTATGCCCTTCGCGCATGCAATGGCATTACCCAACAAAGCAATGACACTTTTGCCGCGATGAAAGCGATGCGAGCCCAGTGCCGTGCGCAGGAACTTATTTATCCCCTGGCAAATATTATGACGCCCGTGAGCCAGTACTTTCTGGAGCCCGGGGCCAGGCAGAACAAGCATTTGCTGGATGACTTGGACCAGGACAGGGTCGGCCAGCAGGTCGGGCTACTCAACGCCCAGAACGAAAGAGATAAAAGGGGTGGCTTCACCCTCTATGTCCCGGAGTACCTGGACAAAACAGAGCCTACATCCCTGGTCGTTGTTTTGCATGGTGGAAGCGGTCATGGAGCCGATTTCTTGTGGTCATGGCTGCGCGAGGCGAGAACAAGGGGGTTTATCCTGTTGGCACCAACTTCACAACAGGATACCTGGTCACTGATGGGTGAAGAGCTTGACCTCGGTTCCCTCCTTGCCATGCTGGATTTTGTCAAACAACAATGCAACATAGATGATGATCATGTATTGCTAACCGGTATGTCTGACGGCGCAACCTATAGTCTGCTCGCGGGGCTAAACGAAAACTCACCCTTCACGCATCTCGCACCCTTCTCCGGAGTACTGCACCCGAACCTCGCGATGCAGGGGCAAATGCAGTTCGCCCGGAACAAGAACATCTACCTGGTTCATGGCACCCTCGACTGGATGTTCCCAATTGAAACCGCATATATGGCCAAGAGCGAGCTTGAGGCTGCTGGCGCAAACCTGACATTCCGCGCCATCGAAGGCCTGTCTCACACCTTTTGCAGAGCAGAAAACCCAGGCCTGCTAAGCTGGTTCAATAGGGAACTGAAGGTGCCCGCAAATGACTAGTGGCCGGTTATTCCTAATCCGAGACGGTCTTCATGCTTTATGCCTGGCTACTTTCTGCAGCCTCTACCTGGGTACATTTTCTTTTCCAGCAATCGCCGAGGAGCTTGAACTCGTCATCGTTCACACCAATGACTTTCACGGGCACATAAAGGAGGAAAAGAACTACGCTGGTGCGGCCCGTATCAGCGCATTTGTTCTGCAACAACGCGAGCGTCACCCGCGCGTAATTTTCCTGGATGCAGGGGATGCCATCTCCGGTACACCTGTATCTACCATGTTCAAAGGTTTACCCATCTTCGAGGTGATGAACTTGATGAACTATGACGTGGGTCTGCTTGGTAATCATGAGTTCGATCATGGTTACAAAGAAATTATGAAATTCAGGGAAACTGCTAACCACCCGTTGCTTGCCTCAAATGCACTCGATCCCAGGGGCAATCTGATTGCCGACATGGCAAATTACGTCCTGGAGGTTAAAGGAATAACAGTCGGTTTTATTGGTGTTATCACTGAGAAGACACCAAGAATGATCACGCCACTTGGCAATGCCGGCTTAACCTTTCTTGACCCGGTAATGGTCGTTAAGGAAGAAGTGAGGAAGATGCGAGCCGATGTCGACCTGCTCGTTCTCCTGTCCCATCTGGGTCACAAGGAAGACCAGGACCTTGCCGATGCCGTTCCCGGAATCGATCTGATCATAGGGGGACATTCACACACCTATGTTAATCCACCCGTTAAAATAGGTTCGACCTATGTGGCCCAGGCTCATCGCTATGGCACCCAGGTCGGCCTTTTGCAATTAACCGTCGATACGGACAAAAATTCAGTAGTCGGATTTAGTGGCCGACTCATCCCTGCAGCAAAACTGCCTGCTCCAGATCCGGCGGTTCTGAACAGAGTCAATTTCTTTGAAGAACAGGTCGAACACCTGGTTGATATGGAAATCACCCGGTCCAGTCGAAAAATATCACCCAATGAAGTTCAGGGAATATTCGAAAAAATACTCAGCGACACTGCCAAGGCCGACTTTGGCTACTACAACATCGGCGGAATCAGGGACACAATTCCAGCCGGGCCGGTCACAGCCAGACATATATGGAACATAGAGCCATTCAGCAATACTCTCGTAACCATTAAAATTAAGGGGTCAGATTATCTCAAGCTGCTGAACCGAGAACGTGAATCACACCCCAGCTCCACCTCAATCAGTGCTGATAAAACCTACATTGTAGCGACCAACAGTTTTATTGGCGCGCACGCGGTCAAGGCTTTTGGGAATGCTGTCCAGATGAATGACCTCGGCGTACTGGTAAGGGATGTCGTGATAGAAAACATCAAGAGAAACGGTCTAGAGTAACCGTTCCCTGCACTAGCTTTCCGCTAAAAAACCTCTCGTCAGGCGAAGAAACTCATCGAGTTGGTCGTGATGCACCCAGTGCCCTGCATCCTCGATAATTTCATGGCGGGCATTCGGAAAATGGACAACCGGGTCCTGTTCCCCCTGACCATGCCAACTCTCGGTACCACTGACCAGAAGGATCGGCGAATGAATTCGCGCCCACAACTCATGTGTCTGCTCCTGGTTCATGTCATAGGGTGACATCACATGGGTATAGTTATCGAACTTCCAAGAGTAGGTACCATCTTCATTCTGGTTGCAGCCGTGGATCGTCAGATGGCGCGCCTGATCATCACGAAGGTGACTGTTTGCCTCATGCATTCTTTTGTACGCATCTTCAAGGGTTTTATACCGCTTGGGAAGACGTCCTGAAATCTTGCGATTTTGCTCAATCCACTCATGCATGCGTTCATGAACGGATTTGTCCCGATACATCCACCAGGGGCCACCCGTGCCCTCAATAGCGACAAGCTTCTTAATATGATCCGGATAGGTCCCGGCATAACGCAGCGCCACCGCACCACCCAGGGAATGAGCTATCACATTCAGCGGCGCGAGATCCAGTTGATGAATCAACTGGGCTAGATCGTATACATATTCGCTGTGACTATAGGCACTACCAAGTACCCAGGCTGAATCACCATGCCCCCGAAAGTCGGGTGCGATAATGTGGTAATCAGAACACAATTCCTGGGCTACCCAGTCCCAATTATGACAATGGTCACGGTTACCATGAACTAACAACAGGGGTGGTGCCTCTGGATTACCCCAGTCAAGATAGTGCAGGCGCAGCCTCTGGGAAAAATAATTATGGGAGGTTGGACTCGCTTTTCCATTACTCATAGATGGTGGTCACTCCGACGCTCAATGGTTCATGAACCTTAGTATAACAAGATACACAATGAGCCTTGACCCACTATGGATTGCGCATCGATGTTGTTACTATCAATGTCCAGCTATTTGATTCTGTATGGATATGTCGGTAGCACCAGGCACAGTGATAGATGCTCTGAAGCATCGGTACATTAAGAAGGCGGGTCCGGCCCCCAATGCCGACGAGGAGCAATTGATCCAATCGCTCCGGGATATAGCTGACGATCAGCTTTCCAACAAACAAGGCCTGCTTGACCTGGTAGCTGCATCAAGCCCCGATTCCGTGTTTAGTGATGCCAATCTGGCAACCCTGCAATCCGTCGATGACTGCATCAACCTGATTTCAAAATTGATCGATGTCGACCAGCAAATCAGTGACCAGCTACAGCTGGTTATGCCGGAACTGGCCTGTCAATTACTGCAAACCCCGAACCTGCCCCTTGAAACCCAAGATCACTCCATCCTTGCCGTTCTTGACCTCCTGGTCAGTGCCAGCGTCGGATGGTCACCAGACCTGGGGAGAGCGGGGGAAAAACTTTTCAGCGAGATCAGTGAGACCGTCGCCTCCACCCGAAGCGGGGCAGGGGATTTCAAGGAACCACTGGAAAATATGCAGGCTTTCCTGGATAAGGAGCAAAAGAGAACAAGCAAGCTTGAAGAACGACTGATCGCCTCTGAAACCGGCATTCTGCGATCCCGCAAAAGTACGGTCATGACAGCACAAATGATCAACAGGGAAATGAATGACAAAAAACTCACACCACCAATTATCGAGTTCCTCCAGGGGCCATGGTATGACTCTATTCAATTGTTGGCTCTAACAAAAGGCTTCAACAGCGAGGAATGGTTTCGTGCGGTCAAAATGACTGAAACCATTATCTGGACCTACCAGCCATTCGAAACTGAACATGAGGATACCCTGCAGAAAGAAAAGCAGCGCCTGTATCGTATCATTGAACATATACCCGCTGAAATTCGTGAACTCTTGGTGGCGCTGGAGCACAAGACAGAAAGCAGCGAAGCCGCCCTCGAGAATATTGAAAGTGAACACGTCATGGTGATCTCGGGACAGGCGCTGGAATATGAAGAGTTTTCTCCAATCGAGACTGGCGAGCAGACCTTCGATCAGGGAACTTCAGTAAGTCGGATTCTCCTCAAAAAAGTCAACAACCTCCAACCAGGCCAGTGGTTTACTTTTGAGGAGGACAATATCCAAGCCCGGATCAAACTCGTTTTGAAACTTGAAGATATTCAGCAGCTTCTGTTTACCAACCGCAACGGGATGAAGGCACTGGAAAAGAGTTTTGATGAACTTGCCTACTACTTGTCTGCCAGCGTAATAAAACTCCTAACACACGAAGCGATATTTACTTCAACCTTCACATCCTACTATCAGGGCCTGGTTGAAACACTTGAAAAGGATCAAAAACAGGCAGCCGAAGACAGGGTGGAGGCCGATCGTGAGGAGGCAAAGCAGGAAGCTGCCAGAAAAGAAGCCATTGCAAAGGCAAAAGCTGCCGCCCTGGCAAAAGAAGAAGCCGACAGAGAACAACAGGAACGTGAACGAGAAGAGCGGTTAACAAACGCTCGCAACGAAGCTGCAAAGGAAGAAAATATTGAGAAGGTAAAAGAACTCAACGAAACAGTGAATGCACTCAACGTCGGTGCCTGGTTAAAACTCCCAGGCGCTGATGGGGTGATGGAGGAGTGCAAGCTGGCAGTAAAAATCGCAGCTGCGGATAAAATGATTTTCGTCGGCCGTTCAGGGGTAAAGATTGGAGAGTATTCGACAAAACAACTGGTACAGCTGCTGGTTGCAGGAGAGGCTGTAATTGACGATGAAGGAGTTGAATTCGAAGACACACTGGCTCAGGTAGTGACCAAGCTACGCCAGGACAGGAATAAGAGCTATGGCGACCTCACAGGATCATGAGGGCCGGTTAGATACCCGGCTGGAACTCGAGGCAACAATATTTGTTGAAATCCTCGCATCTGACAATAACAACGCTGGCAATGTACTCATGTGCAATTCACTCGACCTGTCTGCGAATGGCCTACAGGTAGTCGTCGACGACGAGATGCCTGCCGGCTCGATATTCAGATTATGCATCGACCTTAAGGATGCGGAACCCATTTTTCTGGTAGCCGAGGTTAAGTGGCAAAGGCCAGATCCGGAGGCTGAAGCCTTTAGAATTGGATTTTCCCTGTTTGAGTCCGATGACACGGACATACAGCGGTGGAAGGACCTGGTCGCGGAAATGCAGGATGTAGAGTAACAGCCACTTACCACCTTCACACAATATGGCGGTTAGATAATTTTCTCCGCCTGCAGTGCCAGCAGTTCATCTGCGCTAAGCCCAAGCATTTCACCATAAACAGCTTCGTTACTGGCTCCGAGCTCCGGCTCCATACCTGGCTCTCCGGTATCACCAAACGCAATATTAATGGGTGAATTAGGCAGGGTGATATCTCCGAGCAGCCCATGTTTCACATCTCTCAACATGCCACGCTCATGTAAATGAGAATCTGCCAGAACCTCTTCGACATCCCGTACCATCGCGCTCGGTACACCAAATTCCTGCAGAACTTTCAGCCCTTCCGCCTTGGTTCGAGTGGATGTCCAACTACTCACTATCTCATCAACTTCATCCATCAGTTCAGCCCGCTGGGGCATGGTTTCATACCTCTTTTCCTGAACAAGCTCGGGTCTGCCGATTGCCGCGACCAGTGATCGCCAGTGACTGTTACGAATACAGATAATGGAAACGTGCCCGTCCAGAGAGGGATATACATTGTATGGCGCCAGCGCCAGCCCGGCGTGTTTGTTGCCGGTTCGAGCGGGTACTTCCTTATCGTGATAATAGTAGGCGCCAATGATGCTCGCCAGAGTGGGTAAAACTGAATCCTGCATGGCAACATCCAGAACTATCCCCGCGCCGGTTTGCTCCCGCTGCAACAACGCTGTGACCACGGCGCTATAAAGGTGGATACCACCAAAAAAGTCTGAGATTGCCGGACCTGCCTTCAATGGCGGCATATCTTCAATGCCAGTGGTACTCATTACGCCTACCATCGCCTGCACAGTAACGTCCATGGCCAGGTAGTCCCGTTGTTCTCCCGATCGTCCGTATCCGGACCCGGCTGCGTATATTAATCGCGGGTTAATCTCGAGGAGCGTTTTGCTATCCAGCCCCAGGTTCTCCATGGTATCCGGGCCGAAGTTTTCCAGCACGACATCAGCCTGCTCTACCAGCTGCTTAAAAAGTGCGATTCCTTTTGCTGTTTTCAGATCTAGAGTGATGGACTCCTTTTGCTGGTTTAACATGGCAAAGGCGTAGGTCCCAGTAGTGAGCTGCCCCCTACCCCGCAATGTTTCTCCCAGGAGGGATTCAACCTTTATCACTCTCGCACCTGCCATAGCCATCAGAAATGTGGCATAGGGTCCATTGTAGATCTGGCCCAGGTCAAGAACAGTAACGCCATGCAAAGCCTGTAGCCTAGTCATAAACTCCTCCCTGTATCTGCCCAGACTGGCTAGTCTGGCAACCCCAATACTCGCTTGGCAACAATGTTGAGCTGGACCTCCGAGGTCCCGCCTTCAATAGAGTTTGCCTTTGTTCGCAGCCACGCCCGTGTTCTGGCTATCTCATCGCCGCTGAACCCATCGCCCTCCCAGCCAAGCATCTGCGACCCCATCGCCTCCAGCATAAGCTCGTACTTG
>Ga0187827_10004414_pt1 | contig 17341 bp, 18 predicted proteins | sample ETNtaG_39_FD_167969 | JGI IMG/M metagenome (GOLD analysis project Ga0187827, IMG submission 167969) | Marine microbial and viral communities from oxygen minimum zone, Eastern Pacific Ocean - ETNP2014_SV_150_PacBio MetaG (Illumina Assembly) | ecosystem: Environmental > Aquatic > Marine > Hypoxic...
AGGTTAATGAGTTCTGACCCTAGTAGGCTGGGCGCAGTGGTAATAGGGTACCGCATTGATAACCGCCCGCATTGCAACGATTTTTCCCGTTGACAGATACTGTTTTTGTGGCATACTCCGCGCCCCGTGAGCGGTGGTGACGCCGCTTTCTTTTGTTTTGCGATGGTCCCATGAAAACCTATTCCGCTAAGCCTAAGGACGTGGACAAGAAGTGGTTCGTAGTCGATGCCGAGGGCCTCATCCTCGGGCGGATGGCCAGCATCATCGCACTTCGCCTGCGCGGCAAGCACAAGCCTATGTACACGCCCCATATCGACTGTGGCGACAACATCATCGTCGTTAACGCCGAGAAGGTGCGCCTTACCGGGCGCAAGGTGACGGACCGCATCTACCATTGGCACACCGGGTACCCGGGCGGCATTAAGAAACGCAGCGTCGAACAGGTCCTTGAGGGCAAGCATCCGGAGCGCATCGTGATTAAGGCCGTGGAAAGGATGATCAGCCGCAATCCGCTGGGCCGCCAGCAGATGCGCAAGCTTCATGTCTATGCCGGACCGGATCATCCCCACGTGGCGCAGACGCCCGAGGTTTTGGACGTCGCGGCAATGAACCCGAAAAATAAGCGAGGGGCCTGAGAGCATGGCCGAGGAAACACGCACGCTCGATGATCTGAAAGACCTGAAGGAAGTGGCGGAGACCATGGCGCCGGTTGAGACGTTGGTTGCCCTGGCCGAACCCAAGATCGACCCGCAGGGGCGGTCCTATGCCACCGGTAAGCGCAAGAACGCGATCGCCCGGGTCTGGATCAAGCCGGGCTTGGGCAAGGTCACGGTTAACGGGCGCGATCAAGAGACTTACTTCGCCCGCCCCGTCTTGCGCATGATCCTCAACCAGCCATTTGTCGCCGCCGGACGCGAGAATCAGTATGACGTTACCTGCACGGTCACTGGCGGCGGTCTTTCGGGACAGGCCGGGGCGGTGCGCCACGGCATCTCCAAAGCGCTGACGCTTTACGAGCCGACTCTCAGGTCCGTGCTTAAGAAAGGCGGCTTTCTTACCCGCGACGCGCGTGTCGTCGAGCGTAAGAAGTACGGCCGGGCCAAGGCACGACGAAGCTTCCAGTTCTCCAAGCGGTAACACCGCACGGATACGTGTTCTCGAAGGGAGGGCGTTCCGGTGCGGAACGCCCTTTCTCTTTTGGGTAACTCGAACAGGCAGAGCGAGATGACAACAACCATATTCATCGACGGCGAGGCCGGCACCACGGGATTGCAGATCCGCGATCGGCTGGCCCAAAGGCGCGACGTGAAGGTGCTAAGCCTCGACCACGGGCGGCGCAAGGATCCGGTGGCACGGGCTGAAATGCTCAACCAGGCCGAAATTTCCATCCTGTGCCTGCCCGATGAGGCGTCGCGCCAGGCCGTCGCCATGGTCGACAACCCCGATGCCCGTCTGATCGACGCCTCCATCGCCTACCGCACCGATGGTGACTGGGTCTATGGCATGGCCGAATACGGGCCTGACCAACCGGCCAAGATCACCGCCGCCAAGCGGGTGACCAATCCCGGCTGTTATGCCTGCTCTTCCGTCGCCATGGTGCGCCCATTGGTCATGGCCGGCATCGTGCCGGCGGATTTTCCAGTTACTCTCAACGCGGTATCCGGTTATTCCGGCGGTGGTCGAAAAATGATCGAGACCTTCGAGGATGCGGCCTCGCCCGGTTATACCAAGAGCACCATCTATCTCTACGCCCTTGGTCTCAATCACAAGCATACCGATGAGATCAAGGTTCACGGCGGACTGGAGAGAAGGCCGTTGTTCGTGCCCAGCGTCGGTCGCTTCGCCCAGGGCTTGATCGTTTCGCTGCCCCTGCAACTATGGGCACTTCCCGGCGCAGCGACGCCGACCGATGTTCACGAGGCGCTGGCTGACCATTATGCACCGACGTCCATGGTCACCATCGCCGGTCTTGCCGAGACCGCCACCATGGATACCTTAGATCCAGAGGCACTCAACGGCACCGATGAACTTCGTCTCCACGTATTTGCCAACGAAGAGCATGGCCAGGTGGTGGTCGCGGCGCTGCTCGACAACCTGGGCAAGGGTGCCTCGGGCCAAGCGGTGCAGAACATGAACCTGATGTGTGGCCTAGACCAGGCCACGGGTCTCAAACGCTAGCAGGGCTCGACTTCGCAGGAAGGTTCCTCACCCGGGTCGCGGGAGGGAAGGATGTCGCGCATGACGGCACCGAAATGCTTATTCTGCATGGCATCGGTCACCATACGCCCGAAGGTCTGGTTGGGCACGGAGAAGGGGTTGCCGACGATCACGGTGGTGAAATCACGCCCGGCGCTGGCATACTGGAAGCGGTTTATAACGTCTGATCCGTGATGGTGGGCCTGGGTCATCACCATCTCGCAGGCGCCGAGGAAGACCATTGCACCAAAAGCGAGGCTGGGCCATAGGCCGTGGCGTTGTTTCATTGGCGTATTCTTGCTCAATCCAAGTCCTTGAAGGGGTCGATCCAGGGAAGAAGCGCCGTCATTGCGGCGCCGATTATGGCACCGAGGGCCGGATCGTCGGGCGAAGCCGGCGCCGGACCACCGGCCGTTGCCTCCGAGTAGATGACGCCTCGATCGCAGAAGACGGCAAGGACCCGCGACGCGCCGACGCTAGTAGGCACCGCCAACGCCTTTGTATCGCCGCATAGTGCCGCTGAGGGGAGTGCTTTAGGAGGATCGAACATCACGATGAGTCGGTGGCGGGTTCCTGGATCGGCCGCAATACGGCTCGTGAAGCGGGTAGGCGGGCCATGGTAGTGGTGCCCCAAAGCGGCACTGACGGCGTGCTCCAACTCTTTCCTGGCGCCTGGAAAGGGATCACCAATGATGACCGGCGGCATCTCGCCTCGGGCCGCTGCATAATCGAAGATTTCGGGCATGCCGGGACGATGCGCCCGACCCTGAGACGTGACAAGCGAACCGGCGCAGGCGCCAACCGTTAAGGCAATACCAAGGAGAAACAAAGGATGCCAAACCCGTTTCATCGGGGACCTCCAAACTCAACCTTTTCGGCAACCAAAAGAATAATTCCTGGGGCCGAAAGGCGCCATTCAAACTTGCTCAATTGTCTGTGAACGCGGGGGGTATCGCTTGATCCTATCGTTTAAGCGTTTAAGCGCCTTCTCCTTGTTCATAGGATCCCGACTTGCCACCGGATTTGCGCGTCAGGTGGATATCGGTGATACGGGCACCGCGATCAACCGCCTTGATCATGTCATAAACGGTGAGCCCCGCCACCGCGACCGCCGTCAAAGCCTCCATTTCGACGCCCGTACGGCCCTTTAGCTTGCACGTCGCGGTGATGTCGATGGCGCACCGCGCCACGTCGCAAGTCAATTCCACATCGATGGCGGACAGCGCCAAGGGGTGACATAGCGGAATCAAGTCGGAGGTGTGCTTCGCTCCCATGATTCCGGCCAGACGGGCGACGCCGAGCACGTCACCCTTCGGGACGCCATTTTCCTGGATGAGTGCCATGGTTTCCGTCGCGATAAGGACACTCCCTCGAGCGGTGGCGCTACGGGCCGTTTCACCCTTGGCCGAGACATCGACCATTCGGGCCCGGCCCTTGTCATCAAGGTGACTGAGGCGTGCCACGGCTTAGGCCCCGACCGTCTCGGCGACGGGCGCGCGCAGCAGGTCACGGGTCGCTTGTTCCACATCGGCTTCGCGCATCAGCGATTCGCCGATCAGAAAACAGTGCGCCCCGGCCTTGGCCATGCGCGCCAAGTCATCCGGTTTCGCGAGACCGCTTTCACTGACCAAGATGCGCGCGGACGGCACCATGGGGGCCAAGCGTTCCGTTGTCGCCAGATCGACCGTGAGTGACTTGAGATTGCGGTTGTTGATGCCGATGAGCTGCGCTTTCAGGCCGAGAGCCCGTTCCATCTCGGCCTCGTCGTGGACCTCGACGAGAATATCCAGGCCGAATTCGAGGGCCGCATTCTCCAGCTCGCGGGCCTGGGAATCATCGATGGCGGCCATAATCAGGAGAATGCAGTCGGCGCCCATCGCCCGTGTCTCAACCACCTGGTAGGGGTCGAGGATAAAGTCCTTGCGCAGGACCGGCAGCCCGACCGCGGCACGCGCCGCCACCAGATATTCGTCCGCGCCCTGGAAATAGGGCACGTCGGTGAGCACCGAAAGGCAGGTGGCGCCGCCGCGCTCATAAGATTGGGCCAGGGCGACAGGGTTGAAGTCAGGGCGGATCAGACCCTTCGATGGCGATGCCCGCTTGACCTCGGCAATGAGACCATACCCTGAGACAAGGGCCGCCTTGAGGGCCTTGGCAAAACCCCTGGACGGCGGCACCGCGCGGGCTAGGTCCGAAAGATTGCCGAGTGAGCGGCGCTGTTTGCAGCGCTTCACGTGTTGGCGTTTGTCGGCGCAGATTTGGGCCAGGATGTCGCTCACCGCTCGGCTTTCCCATTCCCGCCCGCATTGGTGATGGCGATCAGGGTTTCCAAGGTTGCCTTGGCGCGGCCGGCGTCAATGGCGTCGGCGGCCAAGGCGACGCCTTCGGTCAGGGTTGCGGCCTTGCCGGCGACGACCAGCGCCCCGGCGCCATTGTAGAGAACTACGTCACGGTAGGGGCCGGGGGCGCCGTCGAGCAAGGCGCCAAGGGCCTTGGCGTTTTCTTCCGGTGTGCCGCCCTTAAGATCATCGGGTGTGGCGCGCGGAAGGCCGGCGTCCTCGGGGGAGACCTCGAAGGTGGTGACCTTACCGTCCTTCAACTCAGCCACGTAAGATGGGCCGGTGGTGGTCATTTCATCGAGGCCGTCGGCACCGTGCACCACCCAGGCGCGCTCACACCCCAAGTTGCCCAGGACTTTGGCCATGGGCTCGATCCACTGGCGTGCAAAGGCACCGGTGAACTGGCGTGTAACACCGGCCGGATTGGAAAGGGGACCCAGTAAGTTAAAGATGGTGCGCGTGCCGAGTTCGGTACGCGGGCCGGCCACATGGCGCATGGCGCTGTGGTGGCGCGGCGCCATGAGAAAGCTAATCCCGGCCTCGTGAATCGAGCGCTCGACCAGGGTCATATCGGCGTCGATATTGACTCCCAACGCCACCAACACATCCGCCGCTCCCGATTTGGACGACAGCGCCCGGTTACCATGCTTGGCCACGGGAACGCCGCAAGCAGCAACAACCAAGGAGGCACTGGTTGAAATGTTAAAAGTGCCGGAAGCGTCGCCGCCGGTGCCGACGACGTCGATGGCATCAGCCGGGGCCGACACTTTAAGGGCCTTGGCGCGCATGATGCTGACCGCGCCGGTGATCTCATCGACAGTTTCGCCCCGCACCCGCAAGGCCATCAGGAATGCACCAATTTGGGCCGGCGTGGCATCGCCCGACATGATGATGTCGAAGGCGGCCTCGGCCTCGTTTGCCGTCAGCGTGTCGCCGCCCGCAACCTTGGCCAACAGGGGCTTCATGTCGTTAGCGGTTTCGTTCATGCCGCGGCCCTCCCGGTGGTCGCCAGTTCGAGAAAATTGCGCAACAATCGGTGGCCATGCTCGGAAGCGATGCTTTCGGGATGGAACTGCACACCGTGGAGGGGCAGCTCACGGTGTGCAAGGCCCTGAATGACGCCGTCGTCGCTTTCGGCAGTGATTTCCATGATGTCGGGCAAGCCGTCGCGCTCAACGACAAGAGAATGGTAGCGCGTCGCCGAGAAGGGCGAGGGGATACCTAACAGGACCCCGTGGCCCCCGTGACGAATCTGGCTCAGCTTTCCGTGCATGGGCTCAGGCGCGCGGACAATGCGCCCACCAAACGCCTGACCGATACACTGGTGGCCAAGGCAAACACCGAGAACCGGGAGCGTGCCCGCGGCCCGTTTGACCAGATCGAGGCAGATACCGGCGCGGTCGGGATCGCAAGGACCCGGTGATATGACGATTCCCTGGGGGTCGAGTGCCATGGCGTCGACCGCGCTTAACGCGTCATTGCGCCTCACCTCGACCTCGGCGCCGAGCTCACCCAGATAGTGTAGAAGGTTATAGGTGAAGCTATCGTAATTATCAATTAATAGAAACATTTCCGCTTCTTAAGAGCCTTTCTTATGATGATACGCGAATTGTGCAATTGGCTGTTTCACGCTTGCTGGCGCCACAATGCAGGCCCCATGGCAGGGCGTCAAGTGGGCACGCCAGCGGGGCTTTCGTCACCTTGACCTTACAGCCTCTGGAGGCCATCCTTCATAGATTACTTTCAACTGGAATGTTTGTCCGGGAGTACAGCCATGAACATCGGCACGGCGGCGGAAATGTCAGGGGTCAGCGCCAAAACCATCCGTTACTATGAAGACATCGGTTTGGTTCCCCAAGCACTTCGCCGTGACAACGGATATCGTCATTATGAACAGACGGATATCGAGACACTGCGATTCATCCAACACGCTCGGCGGCTCGGTTTTTCCGTCGGTGACGTTGCCAAACTTTTATCGTTATGGCGCGACAAACATCGTGCCAGTGCCGAGGTCAAGAGCTTGGCGCTGCGTCACGTCGCCGAGATTGAGGGCCGCATCGCAGAACTTCAGTCCATGCGTCGCACCCTCGTTCATTTGAGCGATCGTTGCCACGGCGACGATCGGCCCGACTGCCCTATTCTCAACGACTTGGCTGGTCTTGGTAAGAAAGATTGAAGGCATCCGGCACCTGGAATTAGGGAAGCGCCCAATGGCAGCCGATAGGGATCGACACCGACATGGCAGAACGTCAGGTCCGGACCGCCGCCCGACTATTCGTCCCCTACGTCAACTTCTCTGGGCGGCGGTAGCCTTGACCGCCATTTTCGCTGGCTATGGAGTGGGCCTTATGGTGCGCCAGGACGGCGACCAGCCACCGTCCGAGAAGACCGCTGCCCTTGAACAGCAGAGCGCCGAAAAGAAGGGGCAACCTTGGTATCAAACCCAGGCGCCACCTCCAGCCATGATTACGGCGCCCGATGCGCCCATTTTTCCCGATCCCCTTGACGAGACCTCAGGGCAGCCGCTTAGACCCTACGAGGAGGCTCTTCCGGTAGAAATCTACGAGACGCCCCCAGAAACCAAGCCGCCACCCAAGGCGAAGGCGGCACCCATTCCACCGGCGGCTGTCGAAAAGCCGCCTTTAAGGACCCAAACAGCTGTTGCTCAATTGCCACCGTGGCGGCGCTTCGCCCTGGCGACGCCGGAGGCCAGGGGTCGCCCGCGTATTGCCATCGTTATCGATGACATGGGCATCGATAAGAAGCGTTCGGCCAGTGTAATCGCCCTGCCGGCGCCGCTGACCCTGTCGTTTCTCACTTACGCCACCGGACTGAAGCGTCAGACCCGGGCGGCGCGGGCCGCCGGACATGAACTCCTCCTACACATCCCCATGGAACCGAGGGGCAAGAACGTGGATCCGGGATCCAACGTCTTGCTTGGCGCTCTGCCGGCCAAGGAATTGCGCCGCCGTCTCGCCTGGGGGTTCGACAGGTTCGGTTCCTACGTCGGGGTCAACAACCATATGGGCAGTAAATTCACCGCGGACCGCGCCGCCATGACAGTCGTTATGGAAGAAGTCAAACGACGCGGCCTTTTGTTCCTCGATTCACGGACCGTCAGCGGCACAGTCGGCTCGGCCCTGGCGCGCCGCATGGGCGTTCCCTTCGCCGACCGCAACGTCTTCCTCGACAATCAGAACGACCCGGCATCCGTGCGCGCGCTTGGTCGAGGTGGAGGCCTTGGCGCGACGCAAGGGTGTCGCGATTGCCATCGGCCACCCCCGTGCCGCCACCTTAAAGGTCTTGGGCCGGTGGCTGGGGGAGGCCAGACAGCGGGGCTTTCAATTGGTTCCGCTCAGTGCCATCGCCAAGGGTGGGAGGGCGTCGGGCTAATATCCCTTGACCTTCTAGCCCCTGGAAGGAATGAAATGGACAACGATGGATCGAACGGAACCATGGAGGATAAAATGAGCACTACCTATCAAGTTTCCGGCATGACCTGCGATGGATGCGCCAATGCGGTGACCAGGGCCATCAAGGCCGTCGCCCCGGCGGCTGCCGTCGAGGTCGACCTTGCAAGCAAGAGCATCACCGTTGAGGGCTTCGACAATACCACCGCCATCGCGACGGCAGTTGACGATGCCGGCTTCGAATTCGGCGGTGTCAAGGCTTAGGCATGCGTGTTCGGCCCTGTATTGAGGCCGACTTTGAGGCCTTATACGCGATCATCAACAACGCCGCCGAGGCGTATCGCGGTATCATCCCCGCCGACCGCTGGAAGGTCCCATATATGGGACGAGGCGAACTGAGCCACGAGATCGCCGCCGGCGTGGTCTTTTGGTGTTGCAAGGAAAAAGGCGAATTGATTGGCGTTATGGGTCTTCAAGACGTCGAAGATGTGACTCTCATCCGCCATGCCTACGTGGACACCGCCGCCCAGCGGCGCGGCGTCGGCGGCAGACTGCTGGATGCGTTGCTGTCCCAATCCGAACGGCCGTTCTTGGTCGGCACTTGGGCCGCCGCCGCCTGGGCCATCCGCTTTTATGAGAAGCACGGATTTCGATTGTTGTCGGTTGCCGACAAGAACCGTCTTCTCAAACGTTACTGGGCCATCCCTGAGCGCCAGGTCGAGACCTCGGTGGTGCTGGCTGACGACCGCTGGCGTTCAGGCACCGCGTGAGGCGAAGCGCACTGCCTCCTGGGCGGCGCGGATCAGGGCCTGGGCCTTGTTGCGGCTTTCCTCGAATTCGGCTTGCGGGTCGCTGTCGGCGACGATGCCGCCACCCGCTTGTACATGGACGACGCCGTTCTTGACCACGGCGGTGCGCAATGTGATGCACGTATCCATGTCACCGTTGGCCCCGAAATAGCCGATGCAGCCGGCGTAAATGCCGCGCCGGTGTGGTTCCAACTCGTCGATGATTTCCATTGCCCGCACCTTGGGTGCGCCCGATACGGTACCGGCCGGGAACCCCGCCTGAAGCGCGTCCATGGCATCGTAGGCCTTGTCCAATTCGCCCTCGACGTTGGAGACGATGTGCATGACGTGAGAGTAGAACTCGACATCCATTTGATCGGTGACCCGGACCGTTCCCACCTTGGCCACTCGACCGACATCGTTGCGCCCCAGATCGAGAAGCATCAAGTGCTCGGCCAACTCCTTGGGGTCAGCCAACAGTTCTTCGGCCAATGCCTTGTCCTCGGCCGCATCCTCGCCGCGCCGGCGAGTCCCGGCGAGGGGGCGGATGGTCACCTTGCCGGCACGGACGCGAACCAAAATCTCGGGGCTTGAGCCGACCACTGAAAAGTCGCCGAAGTCGAGGAAGAAGAGAAACGGCGATGGGTTGAGGCGACGCAACGCCCGATAAAGGGCGAAGGGCGGAAGATCGAAGGGCAACTGGAAGCGCTGCGATAGAACAACCTGGAAAATATCGCCGGCGAGGATATATTCCTTCCCCTTTTCCACAATTGCGTGGAAGGCCTCAGGTGTCATGTTAGAGGTGGGAATCGGCGGTTCGGCGGCAATACCTGGGTCGTCGCGGCGGGTCGGAAGACTGCGTTCGAAGTCCCCGACAACGCAGTTAAGTCGTTCGCTGGCCATCTCAAAGGCGGCCTTGGCGCCGTACTCGGGATTGGGCCTGACGGGGGTGATTACGGTCATCGTATCTTCGATGGAATCGAAAACCGCCATCACCGTTGGCCTAAGAAACATGCCGTCGGGTGTTTCGATGTCGTCGGGCTCATTACCGGGCAATCGCTCCACCAACCGCACCATGTCATAGGCCATGTAGCCGACCAGACCGGCGGCCATGGGAGGCAGTCCCACCGGCAAGTCGATGCGCGATTCCGCGACCAAGGCGCGCAAGGACTCGATGGTGCCGCCGGGGCAGGGCTCGAAGGTCCGAACATCGGCACGGGCGTCACGGTTGATCTCGGCGCGGTCGCCGAAGCACCGCCAGATCAGGTCCGGCATCATACCGATGAATGAATAGCGGCCACGAATGGCGCCGCCCTCGACAGATTCCAAAAGAAAACTATTAGGCCGCCCCTCGGCTAACTTGAGCATGGCCGAAACGGGTGTTTCCAAGTCGGCGACAAGTGTCGTCCAGACGACTTGAGGTCGGTCGTCGTCGTAGGTCTCCCGGAAAACTTTAAAGTCGGGAAAGACGGTCATGATTTAGCGCCTGGGCGGCTAAAAAAGCTGTTCGGCGGCGCGCTTGTCCGTTGTCACGGAATAGCGTTCGCTTAGCGCGCCGGCATACTGGACCATCAGGTCCGTGCGCATTGCCTGAATTAATTGCTGGCGCATGGCATCGAAACCTTCTTTATCCGCTGACGGATTGGCCGAGCGCACCTCCTTGAGCCGCGCAACGTAGGTTCCCCGCGCTCCCTCTGCCAAAGTCGATTCGCTTGGTCTAAGCACAAATAGCGCCGAGATCAGAGGACGCGGCAATTCCCCTTCGGCGCCGTCGCCTGCACGGTCGATGGGTTTGGTCGTCATTACGTCGGTGCTGAACTCACCAGCCAGAGTGGCGATATCGGCGCCACCCTTTAATCGTTCCAGCACGCCCTCGGCTGTCTTGCGTGCTTTCTCGGCGCTACGCTTATCCTTCCACGCCTGGGCGACCTCGCCCCGCACTTCGGCCAGGGGACGCAGGGCGGGTGCCGTAACCTGGTCGATTCGGACGATGAAATAGCCGTCATTGCCCATCTCGGTCAGAGGACTTTCCTCAGTTTCCGGCGTCTCAAAGGCGACGTTGAGAACCTTTGGGTCGGAGGGCAGGGATTTCACCGCCTTGCCCTGGGCATCGCGACCGGTGGCGTCGACGGACTGAATTCGGGTCAGCACGAGGTTGAGGCTCGATGCGGCGTCCTCCAGGGTGGCGCCGCCGCCCAGGCTGTCTTCCAGCTTGTTGGAAAGTTCAAACAAGTCGTCGATGGCCAATTCCTTGGCAATTGCCTGGCGAAGCTCGCCGCCTACTTCGTCCAGCGTGCGAACGTGGGCCGGTTCGACCTCGCTGACGTTCACCAGATGCCAACCAAGGGGACTTTCAACCGGTCCGCCGGAAATGTTGGGCGACAGCGAAAACACTGTCTCCACCAGTTCGGGGAAGAGTTGCCCAAGTTCTTCGCGGCCTAGCGTGCCCAGTTCCACCGCCTCGGCGTCCATGCCCGTCGCATCCTTGGCAACTTCGGCAAAGGCCTGACCTGTGGTCAAGCGTTCAAGGGCTTTGTTGGCGGCGGCCTCATTGGGCAGGACCATCTGCTGCACCCGTCGTTTTTCCGGTCGGCTGAATTCATCGCGGCGTTCCTCGTAGGCTTCTGCCAAACGTTCGTTGGGCACGGCGATTTCACGCGCCAAATCGTCGGCCAACAGTGTGAGGATGCTCAAGGTCCGGTACTCGGGCGCCGTAAAGCGGGCGGCGTTCTTCTCATGGTAAGCGATCAGCTCATCCTCGCCCGCAACTTTGATGCCGCTCATCTTGTCGTTGGCAATAAAGAGCATCTCGGCGATGCGCCGTTCAGCGCCCCGGCGGTATAGCGGGTCAAGGATGGCTGTCGGCACCGACCCGCCCTGTTGCAGGCCTTGCAGTAACTGATTACGCCCAATATCGCCGCGCACCATCTCGACGAAGGCGTTTTCGCTCAGACCGCTACTCCGCAATGTCTGATCGAAAACGAAACGGTCGAACTTGCCGAAGCTGTTGCGGAATGCGGCGTTGCCCTTAATTTCGGCGCTCACCAGATCGTCACCGATCAGAACGCCCAGGTCCTTGGCGGCAAGATCGAACAAGGTTCGTTCCACCATGTCCTTGAGAACGCCATCGACCAGGCCCATGGCCCGCGCCTGCTCGCGGTCCAGGCGGCCACCGAACAGGGGCCGCAGGCGCTCCAACTCGCGCTGGAACTCTTGATTTAGTTGATCGGGGGTGATTTCAATGTCGCCCACCGTCGCCACTTTAACGACGCTGACGCGTCCGCTGATCATGTCGCCGATTCCCCAGGCGCCGAAACTGAGGATCAAGAGACCAAACAGAACCTTGATTAAAATCGATCCGGTACGCTGGCGGATATATTCAAGCATGGGTGATCCGGGGCAGTCTTCTTTGATGGGAAACCGCGCCTCGCGCCCCTGCGGACGAAAGGCGCGGCATCATAGGAGCGTGTCCAAGGACCCGCAACCTCGGAATACATGCGATCATGTTGCCAGATTGGACCCGTGAGGTCTCTTGGAAGCCGGGTGGCGGGCGTGCTAAAGAAACTTTGCGGGGCGGTTGTCGAAGCGCCGCCCGTCCACCAAGGGCAGGATACCCATGATCGTGACGCGGCGACCCCTGATTGCCGGCAATTGGAAAATGAATGGTCTGAGCGGCGACGGCTTGGCGTTGGCCGGCGAGTTGGCGCGGCGCATCGAGGATGCCGCCGATCCTGCCTTCGATCTCCTGATATGCCCGCCGTTCACCCTGATTTCGCGTATCGGTGAGGCCCTTGCCGGGAGCGCCATCGCGCTTGGTGGCCAAGACTGTCACGCCGTCGAAACCGGCGCACATACGGGCGATATCTCAGCGGCGATGTTGGCCGATTCGGGGTGTACGCATGTCATCGTCGGCCATTCCGAACGGCGCGCCGACCACGCGGAGACCGATACCCAGGTCAGCGCCAAGGTCGCCGCCGTCCGCTCGGCGGGTCTGGTGGCCGTCCTCTGCATAGGCGAGACCGAAGCCCAGCGCGACGCCGGCGAGACCAACGCCGTTGTGGCGCGGCAATTGGCCGACTCGCTGCCCGACGGCGCAACGGCGATGAACACGGTGATCGCATACGAACCGGTTTGGGCTATCGGTACCGGGCGCACGCCCAGCGTGGCCGAGGTCGAGGCTGTTCACGCCTTGATTCGCGGTGACCTGGCCAAGCGGTTGGGCGACGACGAAGCGGCTCGGCTGCGCTTGCTGTATGGCGGTTCGGTTAAGCCCGACAATGCCCGCGAACTGATGTCCCTGACCGACGTGGACGGCGCCCTGGTTGGTGGCGCCAGCCTCAAAGCCGACGATTTTTGGTCCATCGCTCAAAGTTCAGCCTAGCCAAGCGGCGGCGCAGGGACTAAGAAACCCCCATCACGCCCCGCATACTCGACGAAGGAAAGCCATGACTACTGTTGTTCTTGTCATCCACCTTCTACTCGCCATCGCCCTGGTTGGTACCATCTTGATCCAGCGCAGCGAAGGCGGCGGCCTGGGTATGGGCGGCGGGGGTGGCGGTATGGGCGGTTTAATGACGGGACGTGCCGCGGCCAATATGTTGACCCGGATCACGGGCGGGCTTGCCGCAGGTTTCATCGCCACCAGCCTCATTCTTGCCATCATGGCAGGCGGGGGCCGGGCAAAGCAGGGCTCCATCGTTGATCGGCCGTCTCCCGTCGAGCAACCCGCCAAGCCCGCGGGCCCGGCGGTGCCGCTGGCCAAATAGTCGGACGGCAGAGGGCGGCAACCTTGTTTCTTCCCTTTATCGGTGGGCGCACCATGGTGTACAGTACGCGTCCATGACGCGGTTCATCTTTATTACCGGCGGCGTGGTTTCCTCACTGGGGAAGGGATTGGCATCGGCGGCCTTAGGGACGCTCCTCCAGGCGCGCGGCTTCAAGGTGCGCCTGCGTAAGCTCGATCCCTATATCAACGTTGACCCGGGCACCATGAGCCCCTATCAGCACGGCGAAGTGTACGTCACCGACGATGGCGCCGAGACCGACCTGGACCTTGGCCATTACGAGCGCTTCACCGGCGTTTCCTCGCGGCAAAGCGATAACATCACCACCGGGCGCATTTATTCCGAGGTTATCGCGAAGGAGCGGCGCGGCGACTATCTCGGTGCCACCATTCAGGTCATTCCCCACGTTACCGATGCCATAAAGGAATTTGTGCTCAGTAATCTCGACGATGAGGATTTCATCCTCTGCGAGATCGGCGGTACCGTCGGCGATATCGAGGGGCTGCCCTTCCTCGAAGCAATTCGCCAACTAGGCAACGAGTTGGGCCGCGAACGGGCAATGTACCTGCATTTGACCTTGCTGCCGTTTATCCCGACCTCGGGCGAGGTGAAGACCAAGCCCACCCAACACTCGGTGAAAGAGCTGTTAAGCGTCGGCATTCAGGCCGACGTGCTGTTGTGCCGCGCCGACCGGGAAATTCCCGAGGCGGAGCGCCGCAAGATCTCGCTGTTCTGCAACGTGCGCCAGGAGGCTGTAATCCCGGCCCTCGATGTGGACACCATCTACCGGGTGCCGATTAGCTATCACGAGGGAGGCCTGGACGACCAGGTATGCCGCCACTTCGGTATTGAGGCACCGGCGCCGAACCTGGATGGCTGGCGTGAAATCGTCGAGCGTGCCAGCCAACCCGAAGGCGAAGTGAGTATCGCCGTGGTCGGCAAGTACACCGGCTTGATCGACGCTTATAAGTCATTGGCCGAGGCCTTAGCTCACGGCGGCATTGCCAACAACGTGCGCGTCAAGATGAACTGGATCGATTCGGAGATATTCGAACGCGAAGACGCCGTCCACCACCTGGAACATGTCAATGGAATCCTGGTGCCGGGCGGCTTTGGCGAACGCGGTTCCGAGGGCAAGGTAGCCGCCGTCAGCTTTGCCCGCCAACGCCTAGTACCCTACTTTGGTATCTGCTTCGGAATGCAAATGGCGGTGGTCGAGGCGGCGCGCAATCTTGCCGGCATCGGCGATGCGGGCTCGACCGAGTTTGGTCCGACGCCGAACCCAGTGGTCGGCCTGATGACGGAATGGACGCGCGACGGGCAACTGGAGCAACGCGATGAGGACGGCGATAAGGGCGGCACCATGCGCCTTGGTGCTTACGAGTGCTTGGTCAGTTCCAACAGTCAGGTTCACCAAATTTATGATTCCAACATGATCAGCGAACGTCACCGCCACCGTTATGAAGTCAACATGAACTACGAGGCCCAACTGGCCAAGGCGGGCATGATCTTTTCAGGCAAATCGCCCGACGGCACACTGCCCGAGATCATGGAGCTCCCCGACCATCCGTGGTTTATTGGTGTTCAGTTTCATCCCGAACTCAAGTCCAAGCCCTTCGAACCGCATCCCCTGTTCACATCTTTCATCCGCGCCGCCGTAGAGCAATCGCGGCTGGTCTGAGGGTATCGAATGAAGAAATCCCGCCACGTCGACGTCGGCAACGTGACTGTCGGCAACGACCTGCCGCTGGTCCTCATCGCCGGCCCCTGCGCGCTTGAGAGCCGAGCCCACGGACTAGAGGTCTCCCAGGCCCTTGTCGAGATGACGTCTAAGTTAGGGGTCGGGCTGATCTACAAGACCTCGTTCGACAAGGCCAACCGCACCAGCGCCGAAAGCGCACGCGGCATCGGTCTCGCCGAGGCCCTACCTATCTTTGCTGAGATCCGTGAGTCACGGGGCTGCCCTGTGCTCACCGACGTTCACGATGCAGGCCAGTGCGACCCCGTCGCCGAGGCGGTGGACGTGTTGCAGATCCCCGCCTTTTTGTGCCGTCAAACCGACCTGCTGGAAGCAGCAGGCCGGACCGGACGCGCCATCAACGTCAAGAAGGGGCAGTTCCTGGCGCCCTGGGATATGGCCAACGTGGTCGAAAAGATAGCGGCGACGGGCAACCCCAACGTGATGGTTTGTGAGCGTGGCGCCAGCTTCGGATACAACACCTTGGTATCAGACATGCGGTCTCTGCCCATCCTGGCGGCTACCGGATGCCCGGTCGTTTTCGACGCCACCCATTCGGTGCAGCAGCCGGGCGGGCAGGGGACCACATCTGGCGGTCAGCGTGAGTTTGCACCGGTCCTTGCGCGCGCCGCCGTCGCCGTCGGCGTTGCCTCGGTTTTCATTGAAACCCACGAGGACCCGGACCGGGCGCCCAGCGACGGCCCCAACATGATTCCGATCAAGGCCATGCCGTCCCTGATCGAGATGCTTATGGAACTGGACGGCCTGGCCAAGGCGCGGCCGATCTCCATCGAACCAGAAAAGGAAATGTCATGAGTGCCATTATCGACATCACGGCGCGCGAGATACTCGATTCGCGCGGCAACCCCACCGTCGAGGTGGACGTCGTCTTGGAGAGCGGAGCGCAGGGCCGGGCAGCTGTTCCGTCGGGTGCTTCGACCGGCACCCATGAGGCAGTAGAACTGAGAGACGGCGACAAGAAACGCTATGGCGGCAAGGGCGTGACCAAGGCCTGCGAGGCGGTGAACGGCGAAATCTTTGACGTTCTGTCGGGGTTCGAAGCCGAAGAACAGGTGCTCATCGACCAGACTATGATTGAGCTAGACGGCAGTGCCGCCAAATCGCGGCTTGGCGCCAATGCCATCCTCGGCGTCAGCCTCGCAGTCGCCAAGGCCGCCGCCGCCGACGCGGGGTTGGCTTTATATCGCTACATCGGTGGTACCGGGGCGCGCCTTTTACCGGTGCCCATGATGAACATCGTTAACGGCGGCGCCCATGCCGACAATCCCATCGATATCCAGGAATTCATGATCTTGCCGGTAGGCGCCGACGATATGGCCGAGGCGGTACGAATGGGAGCCGAAATTTTTCACAAACTGAAGCAGGCCCTGGCCGACGCCGGCCACGCAACCGGAGTCGGCGACGAAGGAGGCTTTGCGCCGGCCCTCAAGGGATCGCGCCAGGCCCTCGATTTTATCATGAAGGCAATTGAGGCGGCGCGCTACAAACCGGGCAAGGACGTCGTCCTGGCTCTCGATGCCGCTGCCAGCGAGTTCTACAAGAAAAGCAAGTACCAGCTTGCCGGCGAGGGCAAATCCCTCGATGCGGCGGGCATGATCAAATACTATGAGGGATTGGTCCGGCGCTATCCCATCGTCTCCATTGAGGACGGCATGGCCGAGGACGATTGGAAGGGTTGGAAGGCGCTCACAGAAGCGCTTGGCGATAAGGTGCAACTGGTTGGTGACGACAACTTTGTCACCAATCCCGGGCGCTTGGCCAAGGGCATTGAGGGCGGCGTCGCCAACGCCATCTTAATCAAGCTTAACCAGATCGGCACCCTGAGCGAGACTTTGGAGACCGTGGAGATGGCCCACAAGGCAGGGTACGCCACGGTGATCTCGCACCGGTCCGGGGAAACCGAGGACGCGACGATCGCCGACGTTGCGGTGGCGGTCAACGCCGGACAGATCAAGACCGGCTCGCTGTCGCGCTCTGATCGCCTGGCCAAATACAACCAACTCATGCGTATCGAAGACGAACTGGGTGCAGCCGCACGTTACGCTGGATGCTCCGTCCTGGGTTA
>Ga0187827_10004417_pt1 | contig 17329 bp, 13 predicted proteins | sample ETNtaG_39_FD_167969 | JGI IMG/M metagenome (GOLD analysis project Ga0187827, IMG submission 167969) | Marine microbial and viral communities from oxygen minimum zone, Eastern Pacific Ocean - ETNP2014_SV_150_PacBio MetaG (Illumina Assembly) | ecosystem: Environmental > Aquatic > Marine > Hypoxic...
TATTCCTATTAATTCATCAGCTTGACGGTTATCTGAGATTTCTAATTACTCTAAATTATCTTACCCTGAAGCGTACCTCCCAGGTTCTATTTTAGAGTCATAAAAAATTGAGATCATTCATAACTTGATAACTTTATCCAAGCGATGAATTACAAGTCCCATGAACCTATAATAGTTCAACTTGTAAAATATAATTATGAACATATAAAAAAGCCCTCAATCGAGGGCTTTTTTATATCTATCATTCAATCTTAAACTATAATTTAATCAATATCCTTAACATCAAATTTCGTCCAGCTTGAGGGTAGTAAAAATTCTCGACTGTTCTTTCTCCACCATAGATATATCCCCAGGTATAACCATTATTTTCATACAACTCATTGAATATATTGTTCACTAATAAACCAAATGTCATTTCCTCAAATAACAAATCTTCAAGAGAGTATTCCATTTGAAGATTAAAAGTAGTGTAAGCATTTAACTTTCTAGTTTCTGTAGAGGTATTGTCTAAGAATTGGTTTCCCACATGCTTTCCTGAAAAGTTAATAGTTAAATCTTCAAGTGGTTCATATTGTAAGCCAGCACATGCAATGATATTTGGAGAAAAAGCCAAGTCGGTATTGGTATGGGAAATGGTATCCTGTCCGCCAACATCATAGTTATCTACAAACTCGTTGAACTCTTTGATTTTATTATTACTAAGAGTTGTATTTCCTGTTAGGCTTAGATTTTTTGACAAACGGTAACCTGCTTCTAATTCAATACCCGCACGATAACTAATGTCTACATTGGTTCTGGTATAATCTCCTACATCATTAATCTGCCCAGTTAAAACTAACTGATCATTATAATGCATATAATACATATTTGCATTTACAATCAAATTTTGTCCTTTAAAACGATATCCCGCTTCCAGATTTACCAGGTTTTCAGTCTTCGGTTGATTTTGTGGAGTACTTTCCCTAAAATCTTTCCGTACAGGTTCACGATTTGCTATGGCTAAAGAGGCATAAGCGTTGTTTAGTTCATCAAAATCATACATCAAACCAAGCTTTGGATTGATGAAATTAAAGGTTCGGGTTTGCTCAATGTCTATAATGGCTCCATCTACTTCATCAACGCCCAAAAATGTGTAATCTATGTATCTGTATTGCAAATCACCATAAACAGTTAATAGACCTGTCTTGTATGTACCCTTTAGGTAGGAATGAGCTTCTTGTTTTTGAGCATCATTCTCGTAATAACGATCTCGAATTCTACTATCTGAAGAATATTCTGACCAGATAACTTCGCCAAAATGCCCTCCTTCATATTGGTTAGCCCCTCCACCAAAGGTTAAATCAAGTCCATTTTTAGCATAAGCTAAAGAGAAGATACCGCCATAGAAATGATTGTCTAGCCATTTTCTTCGGATTAGATCCGTTGTATTGATGGTGTCTTGAGATAAAATGATTGGTGCAAACCCATAGTCACTAAAGTCTTCATCAGTTTTGAATTGTTCATAATACCCTTTTCCTCGGGTGTAATGTGCAGCACTACTGAACTTCAAATTGTTGTTAAACACATGATTTAAATGCAATTGGTAGTGGTCTTGCTGGTAGTTATCCACCTCATTGTCATAAGTATAGTAATTGTAGGTTCGACCTGAATTAAGAAGATTGTCTCTGTCGCTACCAAAAATATAATTACGATCTGCGTAGGCCAATATTTCTTCCTGACTTCCGTTAATGACAGATTCAGGAGTTCCGTACCAAGCTTGAGCTGTTTTTTCTTTTCCGCTGAAGATGGTAGCTCGAAGATTGGATTTTTCTCCCAACCAAACACCAGAAAGGTAATATGATTTGAGCTCAGACGCAGATCGATCTACGTAGCCGTCGGACTTTATCATAGACAACCGAGCATCTATAATAAACTTATCATTAAGCAAGCCTGTACCAACCTTAACGGTGTTTTTAAAGGTGTTAAAAGAACCGAATGAATTGTCTAGTATACCATAAGCTTCCTTATTTAGACTATTGGTTTGCATGTTGATACTTGCCCCAAAAGCAGAAGCTCCATTAGACGAGGTTCCAACTCCCCTTTGAACTTGAATATTATTTAAGGAAGAAGCAAAGTCAGGCATATTCACCCAGTAAACACCATGAGATTCGGAATCGTTAACCGGAATACCATTAATGGTAACATTTGTTCTTGTAGGATCAACCCCCCGAATTCGAATACCAGAATATCCTACCCCGGCCCCAGCGTCAGAGGTAACTACTGTAGATGGTAAAGAATTTAGGATGTAAGGTAAATCTTGACCAAAATTATTGCGCTCAATTTCTTTAAGTTCAACCTCAGAATATGTCGTTGGAATTTTTGAATTTGCTCGAATTGCAGAAACCGTAACCTCTTCAATCAGTTGCGCATGTTTGCTTAAAACAACTGAAATTTCTTGATCTACATTCTCAATTACAACACTTTGGGTAAAGGGAATAAAGCCAAGCGAAGAAAAGTTGAATTTGTAAGTCCCCGCATTTAATTTACCAAACTCAAAAGTACCCTCTTGATTGGTGTAGGTTTTAAAAAAGGTTTCTTGAATCTCTACTTGAACACCAGAAATACGATTCCCATCGATTCCTTTTACCGTTCCTTTGATGATGTTTTGAGAGAAACCTAATAAGGGCATGAAAAGCATCAAGCCACAAATTTTTGAGAAAATTCTTGTTTTCATATTTTAAAAATATAATCCAAGAATAGGGGCTAATTCTAGGTTTTAGTTTTAGCACTTTTTTTATCACTTCCCTTCGCAGGCATTATCCTGAGCAGGTTAAATGGGTGTAATCTCAGCCGCTTTAAAAAACAGCACCCCTTAGAGATGACGCAAAATTACATCAAAGTTTTAGAAGTGCATCAATGGCTTGCAAACTTTTTTTCAATCTTTCTTTATGAACTCCTGCTACAACAATAATTTTTTTGCTGTGCATTCGTAAGGATTCTTTATAAAGTTCAAACAGTTCCCCTCGGGTATTGGGATTCTCCCTCAGTCGGTCTACTTCCCAAGGCATATCTGGCGTACACAGAATGTGTAAATCAAACATATCTTTATTGACCAATTCTTGAATTATTTCTGATACATTATTGTATTTATACTTAGACCATATTTCTAATACTGTAAAATCTGTATCACAAATAGCAATTTCATCTTCAAATGAAAGTAAGCTATTTAGCTGTCCTTGGGCAATATTATCTAAATCTAATTGCTTGTATTCACCCTTAGTCTTCTCTAAATAAGCTCTAGCAAATTCTGGAATATAGGAAACATTATAGTGTTGGGAAAGCGAGCTACACAAAGTGGTTTTACCCGAAGATTCAGGACCTGTAATGGCTATTTTTAGCATAGTTTTTGACGCATATATTCCTTTTTCCACGCCATATAACCATACATAGCCAATAGTGTGAAGATTCCGTATTGAACAGCAGTTAAATGGTAATCACGCTGTGCATATAAATATATAGAAACTAAATCTATAAAAATCCAATAAACCCAATTTCCAATTATTTTACGAGTGACCATAAAAGTAGCAGATAAGCTGAAACAAGTTGTAAAAGCATCCACGTAAGGATAGGCTTGATGAGTATATTTATCAAAAAAATAACCAATTATAAAGGCTACAGATGTGCATACAAAAATATTCAGAACATGGTTGTTGGCAGTCCATTTTTTTATGGTGCGAACATCAGAATTAGAGTTATTCCAACTTAACCAGCCTATAATAGCCATGGCAACATAAAAAAGTTGAAGAAATGATTCTATATACAATTGGCCAATATAGCAGAGATATACAAAAAGTGTAGAGCCAATAAATGCGAATAACCAACATAGAATGATTCTTTTTGCGGCTAGAATTACATAAATAATACTAGAAACAACTGCTAACCACTCAATAATTGATGTGGCTTTTATTCCATCCCATAAAAGTGTGAAAAATGACATTTTATTAAATATTAGCTCTGAGAGTAAAGTCAAGAAATTTGCTTAATAATTCTCAATTTATGTGTATGTCGTCCCTGTTCTTTGTTAAATATACCTTGTTGGTCAATCCGATCTATACGTACTTTTCCAGAGGCGTGAAGTACATGATTGTTTTCAAGAATTATCCCAACGTGAATTATATTCCCTTCAGAATCATCAAAAAAAGCTAAATCGCCAGGTTCAGCTTCTTCAATAAAACTTAAAGTTGTTCCTGATTTTACTTGCTGAGAAGCATCGCGTGGGATAGCTCTACCATTTAATCTATACACCATTTGAGTGAACCCAGAACAGTCGATACCCATAGGAGTACGACCACCCCATAAATAAGGAGTATGTAAATACATAAATGCGGTATCTACAATGTCTTTTTTAGTATGTTTTTCGCAGGGTTTATGAGCTCCTTCAAAATGGAATCTTGAGTCGTTTATCAAACAGTGTTCACCATCGTAAAAAGGTAGAGTAGATCCTAATCCAATAGGAATAATATCTCCTTTATCTGTACTTAAAGCATCAATTAAGTTGTAGTTGTAGTGTTGAGTTTCTTTTGATAGACTTAAATACTGCCCCTTATCTATATTGGAATATTGCTTGCGGCAAATCCAGCCTTCGTAATCATCATGAGCTAAGCAAACTTTAATCCATTTAGCTCTTTCTTCAATCACCTTATAATGCTCCCCAAAAAGAATTTGGTTCACCATTTCGGCTCTATCGTTTGCTTCGAAGCGCATTGGTATGACGCTGATATCTGCTATTCCGTACTTCATATCCTTAAAGCTAATATAGGATGTTTTGAGGTTGTTGAGTTTGTGTATGTAGAAAGTAATTAACAAGAAGCTGTCAGTCTTCAGCAATTTTAATAATAAGATTGATAGTTATTAAATCTTTATTAAAAAAAAGTGAGTCCCTTTTGAGACTCACTATATACCTAATAATGGAGCTTATTAATAGTACTTATAAGTTTTCAATCACCATAGCTGAAGCGCCACCACCACCGTTACAAATACCAGCAGCACCGTATTTACCACCGTTTTGTTTGAGTACATTAATCAAAGTAACGATAATACGAGAACCCGAGTTTCCTAATGGGTGACCTAAAGAAACGGCACCACCATTTACATTTACTTTATCGGCATCTAAACCTAATTTCTGAACATTGGCAAGACCAACTACAGAAAAGGCTTCGTTCAATTCCCAGTAATCAACATCTTTTTTGTTAATTCCAGCTTTAGTAAGAGCAATAGGAGCCGCTTTAGCAGGAGCAGTTGTAAACCATTCTGGTTCGTGAGCTGCATCAGCATAAGAAGAAATCTTAGCCAAAGGAGTTAAATCTAATTCAGTTGCTTTTTCGGCAGACATCAATATTAGGGCAGAAGCACCATCGTTTAAAGTAGAAGCGTTACCAGCAGTTACGGTACCGTCTTTCTTAAATACCGTACGCAACTTTATGAATTTCTCTTTATTGATTTTTGTGTATTCCTCATCTTCGGCAACAACAATAACATCACCACGTCTTTGAGGAACTTCAACAGAAACAATCTCGTCAGAGAATTTACCTGCAGACCAAGCTGCAGCAGAACGCTCGTATGAAGTCAATGCGAACTTGTCTTGTTCTTCTCTAGAGAAACTCATTTCGTCAGCACATTTTTCGGCACAAACACCCATATGTACTTTGTTGTACACATCGGTAAGACCATCTTTAACCAAACCATCGATAATAGCACCATCACCTAAACGGTATCCGTTACGTGCTTTATCCATATAATAAGGCACCGCAGACATGTTTTCCATACCACCAGCCACAACGATTTCGTTATCGCCAGCTTTAATACTTTGAGCAGCCATCATAATAGCTTTCATACCCGAAGCACAAACTTTATTTACAGTTGTACAAGGAACATCCTGCGTAAGTCCAGCAGCTAAAGCCGCTTGACGTGCAGGAGCTTGTCCGTTATTCGCCTGTAATACATTACCCATAATAACTTCTTGAACAAGTTTGGGATTTAAATTAATTTTATTTAAAGCACCTTTAATAGCAGCGGCACCCAATTGAGGAGCTGTAACAGATGACAATACTCCACCAAAACTTCCCATTGGAGTTCTTACGGCAGAAACTATAACTACGTCTTTCATATCTCTAGATTTTTAAAGCACCGCAAGGTACAAAAAATGCAAGCTCAAATGAGTAGAAATTCTCTTTGTGTGCTTTGCTATTTTGTTTAAGTTCGTAGTAAAGGAATTGTATATGAAAAAATTATTGGGCTTCATTAGAAATAAGCATAGTATAATCTATCGAATCAGTCTATTTGTATTAGCAATAATCTTATGTGTTTATTTGATGCCTCGAAAGAAAAGTTTCAAATACGAACCCATTGAAGGGAGACCATGGCCGCATGAGAATTTTATTTCTGACATGGAGTTTTCTATTCTTAAACCTGTAGATAAAGTTGCTACAGAAAAACAACAAGTTATAGACCAAAAGGGTTTTTTCTTTCGGGTTAAAAAAGAAAAACAGGAAGAAGGTTTAAGCAAGTTGAATTATGAATTAGAGAAGTTCTTATTAGAAAAATCTAATGATAAACCTCCTCTAAGAACGCAAAAAGACCATCAGAAATATATTTCTAGTTTAGAGAAAAAGGTTAGGTCCACTTGGAGTAAGATCTACAAGAAAGGGGTAATTCAGAATAATGGAAATATTGAAGGTAAGGATGCGAATTATGTGATTTATGTTAATAGTGGTGATGGTGCTAGTAAGAGTTATTTAAATAAATTTTATACCATAGCACAGTCTACAGAGCTTATTAAAACTATTGATATAAGCGAAGAAGAAGATTATAGCGATTGTGTGGATTTATTGATTGAGGCACTAACACAGAATGTTTTATTTAATTCTAATGACACCAAAATTAATCTTGATAACGAATTAGCAAAAATATCTAAGGTAAGCGGAAAGGTTGAGGTAGGTGAGTTAATCGTATCTAAAGGCGAGTTGGTAAATCAAAAAACCTATTTAAAGTTATTGTCTTATAAACAAGAATTTGAAGGTAAACAGATAACTGTTAGAGCTAATCGGTTTATTGTTATCGGGCAAACACTTCTCATTAGTATATGTTTTCTCATTATATTTTTATTTATGATGAAAAACAGAGCCAGTCTCTTTAGAGATTCTAATTCTTTAAAATTCATCTTATTGAATATCCTTCTATTTATGGCATTTGCAAGATTTTCATTGCTATTTTCTAATAATAATTTAATCTATGTGGTTCCTTTTTGTGCACTTCCGTTATTAATTCGTTCGTTTTATGATTTGCGTTTAGCTTTGTTTGTACACACCATAAGTATTCTGTTAGTTGGATGGTTGGCACCCGACCCTTTTCACTTTGTGTTTATTCAATTAATGGCGGGAATATTGTCTGTACTTACAATCGAAAATTTATATAAGCGTTCTGATTTGTTTATTTCTGTGGGTAAAATTGCTATCGTATATTTCATAACCTTTATGGGGATATCGCTTATTACTAAGGGTGATATATTTGGACAGGATTATATGGTATATGGTTTCTTATTAATGAGTGCATTTTTAACGCTGTTTACCTATCCTCTTGTATATATATACGAGAAGTTATTTTCTTTAGTGTCTGATATCTCTTTATTAGAACTTGCAGATACAAACCACCCATTATTAAAAGAACTTGCAGAAAAAGCACCTGGAACCTTCCAGCACTCTTTACAGGTTAGTAATCTTGCCGAACAAGCTGTAATGGAAGTAGGTGGTAATGTGCTGTTGGTCCGCGCAGGTGCCTTGTATCACGATATTGGTAAGATGGATAATGCTCTGTTCTTTATCGAAAATCAAATGGCAGGTATTAATCCACACGATGAGTTGTCTTCTGATGAGAGTGCGAAAGTTATAATCTCTCATGTTATTAAAGGCATAGAGAAAGCAAAAAAGCAAAATTTACCAGAACAGATTATTGATTTCATCAGAACACATCACGGAGAGGGTATGGTACAATACTTCTACCGACAATATGTAAAGAAGTTTCCAGATAAGATGAACGAAACTGAAATGTTCCGTTATCCAGGCCCCAAACCATTTTCTAAGGAAACTGCAGTATTAATGATGGCTGACTCTGTAGAAGCTGCAACTCGAAGTCTATCAGAGAAGAATGCACAAAATATTACAGATTTAGTAAATAAAATTATTCAAAGCCAAATGAATGAAGGCCAGTTTGACGATGCTTCGATTACATTAAAAGAAATCCGTCAAATTAAGAAGGTGTTTATTAAGAAACTCTTGAATATTCATCATTTAAGGATTGAATACCCAGCATTATAAGTCTTTATTTACTTGTGTTATAGAGCTTTATTTATGAGATGAGAAAAACTCTTAAAAAAGGCTTGTTTCATTCAAAATAGCAGACTATATTTGCACTCCTCAATTGAGGGAGTTCATTGAATAGGAGAGGTGCCTGAGTGGCCGAAAGGACTTGTTTGCTAAACAAGCGTACCCTAATCGGGTACCCGGGGTTCGAATCCCCGTCTCTCCGCAGATTACACTCCTTGAATAACGCAAAACCTTGAAAATCTGAGCATTTTCAAGGTTTTTTTGTTTTTCAGTAGCGCACAAAAATGCAGAATAGCGCAGATTTAAATAGCTAATACATAACCCCACCTTTTTTTGGGGTTACGTTTTGAGAGCTTCTTTAGATTTTCTTGCTATACTCTATTATACAGCGTTTTGCGCAGTCAACTAACAAAGAGTTTTATTTTCTTTGTCAAGCGAAGTGAGGGCGACAACCTGCCGATTGATTTTGGGTTTTCTTAGAGAACCAATCCAATAATCATGATGGCACAACACTTAAAAAATGTCGTCAAAAAACACATTCAGACTCCTGTTCTTTGTGAACAAGTCTAAAACCAACAAAGACGGAGCACCTATTTTGCTTCGCATTACCATTAATGGCCAAAAAGTAGCCATGAACACCCGTAGAAGGATTCAACTTATGGATTGGGATCTTAAACGTGGTATGCCTTATCAGCGTAATGCTTTTTGTGACGATCTTCACATGTACCTTGAAACACTCCGAAACAAATCTTACACGGCTTTTACGGAACTCTTAAGGGAGTATGACGATGTTACCCCAACAATGGTAAGAAACTACCTTCAGGGAGTCCAATCTGGACACAGTAGATCTGTGATGGATATATGGCAGGAGCATAACGATGAACTAAAGCGTTTGATCGGAATACAATGCTCCTACACACTTTGGCAAAAGCACAATACGGGGCTAAATCATTTCACCGCTTTTTTAAAAGCAAAATACAGAATGGATGACATGCCCATAAAGCGTGTTCGCTTTAATGTGGTACGCGAGTTTCAAGAATTCTTAATGGCAGAAAGAGCTTTGGCTTATAATACGTCTATTAAAGTCTTACAGCTTCTAAAAAAGATTACTCGAAGAGCTCTTAAATCAGGATGGTTAAAGATAGATCCCTTTAGTGAGATGACTCTTACCCTAAAAGAAACCGATAGGCCTTACTTGACTGATGAGGAGCTAAAAGCCATCGTAGATAGAAAAATTAAAATGAAACGCCTGGTACTCGTACGTGATTTGTTTCTGTTTGCCTGTTACACAGGACTCTCCTATGCAGATGTAAAGAAACTCTGTAGAGCTGAGATCGAACGTAGTCCTGATGGCCTATGGTGGATAAAGACGCGTAGACAAAAGACTAAACAAAAGAGTCAAATCCCTTTATTGAGTGTTGCCAAACAGGTGATAGACAAGTACGCTGATTTAGAAGAGCTTTCGGCAAAAAACTTAGTACTACCCGTACTGAGTAATCAGAAGTTAAACGCTTACTTGAAAGAGATAGCTGATTTGTGTGGTATAGAAAAGAATTTAACATTCCATGTAGCACGCCATACATTTGCCACTACTGTAACGCTGCAGAATGGTGTATCTATAGAATCCGTTAGCAGAATGCTTGGACATACCAACATCAGAACTACCCAACATTATGCACGTGTTGTGGATAAAAAAATAGTCCAAGATATGCTAGCAATGAGTCTGAAAACAAACCTTAAAATGGCACGCTAATTAGGGTAATTTACAGAGTGTTTTTCTAACCACTGGATTGCCCTAAGATTTAACTCTGTAAATCCTTGACAAATAAGTGTTTTAGTGTATTATTTCTTTACAAATCACCCCCTAGGGTAAGGGGCAATCTCTATATATAGAGAATTGCCCCCTTACCCTTATAGGTATATGATTGAAATTCTGGGCAATTCAAAGATAAATAACCAGTAAGCAAATACATGTAAGGTAGAGAAGGTATGTTACTTCATTCAAATAATAGGCTTACTATTGCCCTATGAAGATGAAAAACATCCCAAGTCACAAGTTCAAAGTTTATGCAGTTAACCTCGTTTAAAATACGATCCTATGGCTTCCAGGAGCTTGCACTGCTGTATTTGCCATACATCCAACCTCGTTCTGCTTCTGCTCGATTAAAGGCATGGATTAAACAAAATCCACAATTATCTAAGAAGCTAGGACATCTTGGTTTTGTTAAAGGTTGTAGAGTACTTACTCCTGAAATGGTGAGAGTTATTGTTGGAGGGATTGGGGAGCCATAAATGTCTTGTAGAAGGGACAGCTACGAGTTTAAAGTTTGTGATTTATAGATTAACGCTAGTATTTGCAATTCCGAGAGGATTCGGACATAGTCGAATTCGCCGTAATTGTGGTTATACATTGTTACCCATAAGCGAAAAAAAAGAAAAGCCACCGCAAGTTCAAGCACATTTAATTTTGCTCGTGCTTCACAAAATCAAAAGAGCTTTGACTTCCCCGCCGCCACCCAAACGAATTAATCATCCCGAAAATCTAAATAATCATCCGATTATTATATATTTGTATCAAATATTTCTATACAAATGACTGAAATAGGTGAATTTTTAAATAAAAAATCAGTAAACAAAGCTGAAATCGCTAGACGAACAGGGATAAGCACCTCTAGACTAAGTGAGTTAAGCCTTAATGATTCTACTAGGTTTACAGTTGACGAATTATACTTAATAGCTTTAGCTATTGATATAAATCCTGCAGTTGTTTTAGAAGAAGTTTGTAAACATTTAAAACTTAATAATCAATAATGTCAAAAGTAGAATTTACAGTATCTGCAAGAACAGTTAGATTAATCGGTCGTGAAAATGTTGCGAACGCAGAAGGTGCTATTATCGAACTTGTAAAAAATTCATTTGATGCAGATGCTAATAACTGTATCGTTTACTTTGACAACAAATACAATACTCCTCCTACTGAACTATCTAAAGAAAAATATTTAAAATTTGCAGCAGAAAACGAAGATGTCGCCAAGTTTTATATACTTAATTTACTTGGAAGCTATTCACTGACCGAAAATATAGATAAGAATTTCGTTAAAAAACTTACGATATTCTTTCATTCTCTATCTTCATTATACATAATTGATAATGGAGAAGGTATGAATAATGAAATTATCAGAAAACGATGGATGCATATCGGAACTGATTTCAAATTAAATGACATTTACACTCCAAAAGGCAGAATTCGAGCAGGAGCAAAGGGTATTGGTCGTTTTGCTCTAGACAGATTAGGCGATAACGGAGAAATGATTACGTTACCAAAAAATAATGACTCTGGATATAAATGGGATGTTGATTGGTCTGATTTTGAAAAAGAAAATGCAATTATAGGTAAAGTTACAGCTGATTTGTTTGAAATATCTAGTTTGGACTTCAAACTACAGACTATTGAATCCATAAATGACCCTCGGGTTGAAGACCTTATAAAGGAAATTGAATTAGAAAAAAACAATCATTTCAAAAACGGGACAATTTTAAAGGTTACGAATCTACGTGATAACTGGAATGAAAAAAATATCCGTAGAATATTTAACAGTCTAGAAATATTAACTCCTCCAGATGGTCAAAAGGAATTTATTATTCATTTATTTTCTAGTGCTCAACCTAGTGAATTTGGTAAGCTTGACAATTCAGATTTTAATGATTTTGACTATAAAGTTCAAGCCAAATATCTAAATGATAAAGAAAAAAATATAGAAATTACAATAGAAAGAAATGAAATTGATTGGGAACGTTTAGACAAGGATTTGTTTAATGAAGGAGATATGACCGAATTTCCATTTGATTCTTCTACTATCAAAAAGAAAAGTTTTGTTCTAAATAAAACGCTTTATGATTTATTTCCGGGTATTCAAGAAGAACTTGGAACATTAGCAGAAGAAAAATTTAATATGCTTGGGCAGTTTGAATTTAATTTTTATTTTTTAAAACGTGGGCTTTCAAGCATAGATCAGGCCAAGTTTTTTCAAAAAGACATATCCAAATCTAGGCGAGATAATTGGTATAAAAAATTTGGAGGAATTAGAATGTTCCGAGATAGTTTTAGGGTTCGTCCATTTGGAGAATTAAATAGTAGTTTTTATGATTGGTTAGCACTAGGTGAGAGAAGTACTCAAAGTCCCGCAGCAGTTAGCCGAAAATATCAATGGAGAACTAGGCCTTATAATGTCGCAGGAAATGTACATATTTCTAGAGTATTCAACTTAGAACTTCAAGATAAATCAAGTCGAGAAGGCTTACAGGAAAACGAAACTTATAATTTATTAAGGGACGTATTATTGAAAATAATCAAAGTTTTTGAAGATGACAGAAGTACGATTGCTCATAATTTAGATTCCCTTTTTATAAAGAAAAATAAAATTAGAGAAGCTATTGATAAAGCTAACAGAATTTTAGAGCAAGAAGAAAAAGAAAAAGAAGACGAATTAAAAAGAGAAAAGGAAGGTAAAAAGCAAAAAGAAAAGAAAGCGAAATCAAAAGAAAAAATAGAAGAGGAATACGAATACTTTAAAAAAGGTTTTGAATCTCTTCAAAAGGACAAAGAAGATTATGTAAATAAAGAAGCTCGGCTACAATCTCTAGCTAGTACTGGGATATTATTTACAAGTTTTGCTCACGAATTAGCTGCAATTCGAAATGATTTGGATAGCCAGATACCTTTCCTTAGAAAATATATTAACAAACTAAATATTGACTTTTCTGCTCTTAAACAACACGAAAATCCTTTGTATTGGGCGAATCAAATTGAAATTACAGATGAAATCATAAAGCAATGGTATGACTTTGTGTTAAATAAAATAAATAGGAAAAAACATTTTTCTAAAACACAAAGTTTGATTACATATTTAAACCTCTTGACATCATCTTGGCAAAAATTGATTTTAGGTAATCAAATTGAGATAATGTTAAAACATAAAGTTGATGAAGAAGATTTTAAATTTTCTGAAATTGAATTGAATTCAATATTTGACAACCTAATTGTAAATTCAGTTGATGCGTTAACTCGTGTTGGATTTAATGGAGATAAAAAAATTGATATTAACATAACAGATGATGACGACAAATACTTTATTGAATATAAAGATTCTGGTCCTGGTCTAATTAAAGCCTATAAAGATTCTCCGTACAAAATTTTAGAATTTAATGAATCTTCTAAAATCAATAAAGAAGGGGAACAAGAAGGAACTGGTGTTGGTATGTACATTGTAAAAAACACTATTAACGAATATAACGGGACATTAAAAATCTATACAGATGTTGATGGCTTTAAGATTAGTATTGAAATACCTAAATAGCTATGGCGAAATATAAATTAGGAATAATAGACGAGACTGAAAAAGATAGGATAAAAAACTTAGCCTTTTTTGAAGATGACTTTGAATGTGTTGAACTTTCTCTTGATGTAAGTAATGAGAACGAATTAATTAATCAAATAATTGAAAATGAACTAGATGCAGTTGCGATAGATTATAAACTTGTAGATGACCCTAAATTAAGTTTTAATGGTGATAGCGTATTAAATAAGTTGCTGTCTGAAAAATATAAATTTCCTGCATTCATTCTAACTAACCTCGTAACTGACGCATCACAAGAAAATATTGATGATTTTAGGATAATATCTAAAAGAGCTATTAATCCTGAATCAGAAGAAGGAGAAGAGTTAATCAGTAAACTCAAAAACTACATAACTAAATATTATAAAGAAATAAAAAACAGTGAAGATGAACTTTACGATTTAATAGAAAAAGAACGTCTGACTTCTATAAATGACATTGACCGTAATCGAATGGTTGAACTTGATGATTTCTTAGAACATTCATTAAGTGCTAAATCTAAAATACCTTCAGGTTGGAAAAAGCCAAGTGGATTTGAAGATATTAGTAAAATGACAAAACTAGCAGAAGAAATTTTAAAAGAAATAAAGTCTGGAAATGAATAAATTTAGAGAAGAACCACCAATTGAAGAAGAGGTATTAACGGTTGTCTCTAAATATCAAGATCATAAACCAACTTTAATAAAAAATTTTAGAGGTAAATGTGGCTACTGTAACGACAATGATATTTGGCGTAATACTTATTATGAAATAGACCATTATATCCCTAAAGGCTATTTAACAGATACTGAGAAAAAAGAATATTGGAACCTTATTTACTCTTGCAGGTACTGTAATAATTCTAAAAGAGCTAAATGGCCTACAGAAGACAGAAATAAAGAAAATAATGGTGAAGAAGGGTTTGTTAGTCCATATTCAACGAATTATGATTTATTATTTTCAAGAGATGAAGAGGGAAAAATAGTTCCAAAACCAGGTTTATCTACATGGATGCATAAGAATTTAAACCTTGGATTAAAAAGACATTCATTAATCTGGCAATTAGAAAAAATTGATAAAACACTAGATATACTTGAAGCTGAATTTCCAAAAATTAAGAATTCACAGACTAAAGACAAGATAACCAGTTTATTATTTCAGTTTAGACAAAAAGTAAAGGATCTACAAAAAAACTAATGACTAACAAAAAAAATACAGGTTCATATTACACGCCACCTTATTTGGCGAGTTTTATTTCAAAAAGAGTTTTATCTCATTTTGAAGGAAGAAACAGTATGTCTATTTTAGAACCAAGTGTTGGTGATGGAGCTTTTATTTCTGAATTAGAAAAAGAAAAAACCATAAACATCAACCTAACAGCATTAGATATTAATGACGTTGAATTAAAAACGGCTTCCGAAAATTGGCACAAAAAAACAGCTTCATTTTTCAAAACAGATTTCTTAGAGTATTCAGCTACTAAACAATATTCAGCAGTTATTGGAAACCCTCCTTATGTCAAAAAAAACATACTTACGTCAAAACAAATAGAATTAAGTAAAGAAATCCATTCAAACGAAAACCTAACAGAAGCTTCAGTTAAAAACATTTGGACTACCTTTTTAGTAAAGTCCAATACCTTGTTAGCTAAAAATGGAGTTTTAGCATTTGTTTTACCATCGGAATTATTGCAAGTTAAATTTGCAGAAGAAATTAGAGAATATTTAAAAAAGGAATTTGAAAGAATTGAAATTTTCACTTTCAACGACCTTATGTTCGAATGTAAAGGGCAAGACACAATTGTTCTATTTGCATATAAAAAAGCAGGACAAAAAGGTGAATTCTTTACTAATATTTCATCAAAGAAATCATTAGAAACAAACAGTTTTACTCTTAAGAACAATAATTTACTAGTTGAATCAAAAGTAAAATGGACACATCATTTTTTAACTTCAGATGAATTAACATTTATAGACAACTTAAAGAAAGAACTTAAAACTGTCAATGATTATTCAGATTCAAAACCTGGTATTGTAACTGCTGCAAATAAGTTTTTCATTATTGACAAAGAAACTGAGAAACAATATAATTTATCTAAATACACTAAATCAATTATTCAAAAAGGACTTTTTGTAAACGGGAGTGTTATTTTCAATGATGAAGACATTTACAAACTTGAAGAAAACAAACGTCCGACAAAGCTTCTACAACTAAATGACAATGACAAGATTTCAAAAAAACTAAGAGAATATTTAGATATTGGCGTATTAGAAGAAATCCCTGATAGGTATAAATGTAGAATTAGAAATAATTGGTACGTTATCCCTAATATTTCAGAAAAACCAGATGCTTTTTTCTTTAAAAGGAGTCATTTATACCCAAAACTTCTAAAGAACAATTCTAACGCATACGTAACAGACTCTGCATATAAAGTTGGAATGAGAAACGGTTATGACATAAATAGCTTTATCTACTCATTTTATAACACTTTGACTCTTCTTCATTCCGAATTAGAAGGAAGGTATTATGGTGGTGGAGTTTTGGAACTTATACCAAGTGAATTTAAAAAATTACCAATTCCATATAATGAAATTAGTAATAATCAATTTGATAATTTTGTGACTAACTTTGAGAACAAATCAAATATTGAGCAAATACTTATTCAGAATGATTTAAATATCCTTAACCCTATTTTAGGTATTAATAATGAAGATTTATTAAAGTTAACTGAGATTAGAAATAAGCTGAAGAGAAAAAGACTACGGAATTAAGCCAATGCTACAAGTCCTTGTTAATAAGTATCTATAACTCTATCTAAGTCTACGCTAGTCTTACTTAGTCTATTCCACGCCAGCTAGTATACACATCTTTGGATTCAAATCTAAAATTCAAGGATGCCCTACAACCCAAGTTTATCGCTAGCAACTACTGCCTCAGGCATGCTCGGAGGAGTCTCCAGAGCTGTCACAGAGCAAGTACCTCTTTCAAGTATCACACTTTCAAGTGTCATTGATGTAATTGTATATGCAGTAGTGAGTGCTTCGGTGGGTTACTGCGTAAAGATGGCATTGGACATCACACGCAAAAAAATCTTTAAAAATAAAACCCAATGAGAGGAGTTTTAGCAATAGGGCTCTTAGGAGGGCTGCTTTATCTAGGTAGCCGTATTTGGAGTGCCAAGAAAATTGGCGATAAATCCATCGTTCGCACTCAGAAACCTCGAATAAGTAAGATCACCTTAGCTGGACTTACAGTAGCCACAGATCTCTTTGTTGACAACCCTACCAATGCTGTAGTACAGGTGAGTAAGCCTGTAGTGACTTTCAGTTCAGCTGGAAATTATATCGCATCGAGTATTCCATCTCAAGAAATGTTCAGCATCGAGCCACTTTCTCAAAGCTCATTGGGTACAACGGAAGTCGAAATCCCTTGGACTGCGCTTACGCCATATATCACAGGACTGCTAAACCAAATACCAGCCATTGCAAGTTCTACAAATACAAGTCTTAATTCATTGAATATTCCACTAGAGTATTCCTATTCACTCTACGTGAATGACCTTTTCTATCAATCTGCACCAGAATCTATTGTATG
>Ga0187827_10004418_pt1 | contig 17325 bp, 15 predicted proteins | sample ETNtaG_39_FD_167969 | JGI IMG/M metagenome (GOLD analysis project Ga0187827, IMG submission 167969) | Marine microbial and viral communities from oxygen minimum zone, Eastern Pacific Ocean - ETNP2014_SV_150_PacBio MetaG (Illumina Assembly) | ecosystem: Environmental > Aquatic > Marine > Hypoxic...
TGATTATTAAATAGATAATATTTAATCTTTATTGAGCTACACACTAACCTCGGTTGAGGTCTAAATTGCTGTCGTTATTTAACCAGTTTTCAAAGAGCTACAAACTAATTGTTTTAACAGTGCTTCCTGAGAAAAACAAAGGTTAAACCTCAGAAAATTAGCGCAAAAAGAAAAGCGTTATCACCCCTACCACTGAGCGTGGGGAGCTTACGATAAATTAAACGAAATAGACAATCAAAAGTTAATTCAAAGCTAATTATCTAATAATTAGCACTATATTTATACTGAATCAAAAAATGAAAAAATGAAAAAAACTATTTACATCCTAGCCATTGCATTATTTTCTAGTTGTGTATCAAGCTTAAACCGGAATGATGTAGAAGAATTTGTTATTACGCATCAAGCTGAAAAAATTGGCCAAGAAAATGCAATAGATAAGTTCAAAGAAGATATCGGAGACTCTTTAAAGCTTTACAACCTATCAAATCAATGGGTAGGCAGACCTGAATGGGTTACAGACCACAGTAAAATTGAAGGAAAATGGTTCTATGAAGATTCTATTACCACTAAAATAATGGATGTGGAGGTCTATGGAAATGAAGCAAGTGTGTTTGGGGTTTCCAAGGGTTATATATCTGGTATTAAAACCTGGGAAGGGAACTTCCACTGTATTGTTGGAACGCAAAAGGGAAAAATGGTTTTTAAACGATACTCCTGGATTAATTCAAATACAGTGAAATCATCAAACTCCTTTGTTTGGCCTTCTAGTGAGGTAGAGGGTGCCTTAGGGTTTTATAATAAAATGAGGTACGCCATGATGAATTTAAGAAACAACGATGCGGCAGCCTATTCAGACAGTTTGGTTAAGCTAGATCCTAATTTAGCAGTTGCTCATCTAGGACAAATGCATTACTTATACATAAATGGTGAAGATGACAAATTAGATCAACTATTATCAGACATCTCTCCAAAAATGGAAAATGCATCATTAGCGGAAATAAATACGATAAACATATATACAAGGTCAAATTCTAGGGACGAGATCTTGAGTAAAATTGAACAAGCATTAATTTACGCAGCAAATGATCCTCAATTAAGAACTTGGTATGCCTACTATCTTATTGACAGAGATAAAAAAGTAGAAAATCTTAAAATTGGGCTTCAACGATTTCCTGAATCAAGTGGTCTAAATAATATGATGGCATATGTTTTAATGGCCAAAGAAGAATACGAGGCTGCCGAAAATCACTTAAATGTATATATGAGAGTACATCCTGACGAACCAAATGTGTATGATTCTATGGGGGATTTAATGTTGGCAAAAGGAGATAGCACTAAAGCTAGAGAAATGTACCTAAAAGCCTATAAAGTGAGTAGAGAGTTAGAAACTGGTCCGGAAGCATTTTTTGATATTGCAAAAGAAAAAGCAGACAAATTGAACTAATCCTTAAGAGTTACATCAAAAAAAGCCACTAAAATAGTGGCTTTTTTTGATGTAACATAGCAGTGTCCCCTCACCTAATTCATGTCGTATCTCATTTATAATCAAATTACTACAAATAGGGTTCTAGAGGGGGTAAATGTCCCTAAACACCAAGAATCCTGCATAATATGTAATTTAACGTTTTCAGGTTGTCCGCAATCTGAAAAAAACTATTAGCTAGATTAGCATGTAAAGAATTATAGGCAGCAGACTACTCTGGTAAGCTAAAAAATGGACATAAATGAAGTCCGGTAACACTCTCTTGTAACTTAATTTGATAAGCTTCTCCATAATCAAACATACCTATTCCATTAAAATTCCATTCAGGAAGATATGCTGCTCCCAAATAATCCTTCACAATAATAAGTTCATCAGTTATATCGAATAATACATCGGCAACATCTTGAGATTCTTCACAATAATATCCTAAAAAACTCCAGCCTTCAGGGAAGTCTTTATAAATATCAATTAAAGAACATTCCTCGAAATCACCTATTAAATCATTATCTATAGATTGAATGGGGCAAAATTGAAATCCTTCTATTGAATTCGTTAACTTAATTTGATATCCTTCAGAAAAATCTAGTTCCCCAATACCATTAAACTCCCATTCAGGAAGATAAGCAGAGCCCAAATAATCCTTCACAATAACAATGGAGTCAATAATATTTTCAAATGCAACATCCAAATTAATAGAGTTCATACAGGTGTATCCAAATAAACTCCAGCCTACTGGTAAGAATAGCGGAGCATCTTTCTCTACACAAGAAAACTCATTATAGACACACGAATTATCAACAATAATATAGTCACTACTATAATTAGATGCAGAGTCATCCATACAACCAACAATCGACTCATCAAAAAACCAATCATATTTTTGAGCTCTATAAACATTCTGACCTTCAATACACCTTAATTCAAAGACAATTTCATTATTATTTGTTGTATCAACTTCTGTAATAACTGCACCCAAATTAGATGTCCCTAAATTTCCCCAATTAATTAATATATTATTATTTGGCAACATTTGGACACCACCTGTACTAGGAGCAAATAATTCATCTGGATGACTAAACTCCCATAATTTAGTAGCAATAAAATTAATTGTGTCAAGCTCATAAATTAATGCTCTAGAAATATTTACGCCACCTGTATATTGATCACTAAAATTACCGTTGTCAAATAAGAGATATTTATTTTCTCCTAAAGCTCTAATAGAGTGCTGGTGTGTAAAAGGATAATCATTAATAAACTCAAAGTCATTTTGAGAACCTCCCCATCTCCAAATAATTTCTCCTGTGAGTCTGTCAATTTTAGTTATTTCATCCAAAGCACGAGATGAAATCAATAGATTGTTGTCAAAATCAATATCTATTGCATTGCAATGAAGTAATTCAAAATCGTTAGATGTTAAATCAACATATGTGTTATCAGTAATGTTAATATGATCCCAGCTTCTCCATTCAAGGACTAGATTGTGTTCCTGATCCAACTCTTGGATAACTAAACCCTCAACAACAGCATTTGGTGACCCTCCTGAAACAATAGAGGATAAGTCTACAATCTGATCATCATAAGCAAACAAGATATAGTTACCATTTTCAAGCGCAATAAAATCATGATTATCAGCAACATAACCATTCAGACAAGAGATAGAATCGACTAAAGTATAGAGACTATCCATCATCAACCACCTTTTAACTTCCCTGTCGTAATAAGTTAAATGATTATTATGATTTACCTTCCAATCAAAACCTTTTTGTGGCCAAAACTCAGAAAAAATCAAAAGCCCATCAGGATCAATAATATTAACAGGTCTCTGTGGCGGGCCTCCAACCATAAAAAATAGATTTAATGCAGAGGGATTATTATTAATTAGAATCTCATAATCTGGTACAATAGGCGTTTTGGGAAAATGATCAAAAACTTTATCACCTGAATTTAAGTGTCTATCCTTAATAGTAAAACTTAAATCGTAAAAGCGTAATGAGTCTCCTTTTCTATAAGCAGAAAATAAAACCGTTTCACCTAAGAAAAAATTAACGGCTGATTTAAATGAAATTGTTTTTAAATCTTTAGCTAATGCTATATCAAACATATGAGAACCAGACAATTCGCCAATAATTGAAAACTCATAATTATCATAGATCTCTTCAATAGTAAGCTCAAAGTCATTTCTTATAATAATATTGCGATTATTATTATGAAATTTAGATCCCTCCATTGGAGAGGTATATACTATCTCTAAAAGATTAGGAGTAGTCCTCTCAATAAAACTAGAAATTGTATCATCAACACTTATACTCAGTGTTTGAGCATAAAAGGGTAAGTGATACAAAAACAATAAATAAATTATCTTTTTCATCTTAAATGTTTCAAACAAGAAAATTAATGAATATTAAATTAATAATGCCTGGTCCCTTTCGTAATTCAATATAAAAGTCTGGAAGGGCCTGACAAGCACATACACTTAATGAATACAAATGAAAACTGAATGCATTTATTCCTCATTAAAGTATTTAAATTCTATTAAATCATTTTACTTAAGGAGCATAAAAAATGGAGCTATTATCTTTCTAAGCCAAAATCTAATTACTCTTTATAATCTAACATATTTACCATTCTCACACATTTTACTATTTTAGTGAAAAAATTACACTATTTAAAACAATGATTTCAGTATAAATCATTATTAGATGTAATATCACATATTTAAAAAAGGAGAACATTATTAATACTCGACAAAAAATCGGCACTCCAATCCACAAAAATATTCAACCCTGGGTATTTTTCCCATCAGCATGTTTAATAGTTATTTTTGTAGCATTGACTCTTATCTTCCAAGAATCTGTAAGCACATTTTTTGAATCTGTACAATCTTTTATTTCTGAAAAATTCGGCTGGCTTTACGTTATGGCAGTCAATATTATTCTTGTATTCTGTATATACCTAGCCTTTAGTCGTTTTAAAAACATAAGACTCGGTGGTCCTGACTGCAAACCGGAGTTCAGCACCTGGGCATGGCTAAGTATGTTATTTAATGCGGGTATCGGATTGGTATTGATGTTTTACAGTGTTGCCGAACCTATTCTTCACTTTTCAAACCCTCCCTATGGACAGGCTGGAACAACTGTTGCAGCAGAAAATGCTTTAAACATTTCGTATTTACATTGGGGACTTCACGGTTGGTCTGTGTACGCCTTAATGGGTTTAAGCATAGCGTTCTTTTGTTATAACAAAGGACTTCCATTGGGAATTCGTTGGGTACTATACCCGCTACTTGGAAATCGTTTAAAAGGTCCAATCGGGCATTTTATTGATGTTACAGCTGTGGTAGCTACTATGTTCGGTTTAGCAACAACACTTGGATTAGGAATTCAGCATATTAACTCTGGGATGAATTATCTTTTTGGGATTGCTGAAAACACAAATATACAGGTAATATTGATTGCTATTATCACTGTATGTGCGACTGCTTCTGTTGTTTCAGGCCTACACAAAGGAGTTAAAATGCTAAGTAAAGTCGCATCGATTATGGCTATTTTGTTAATGGTTTTCATACTATCAGTAGGTCCTACCTTATTTATTGTTGGCTCTACGATACAAAGCACAGGGAACTATCTTCAAAGTTTAATAGGAACGGGTACTTGGATGGAGCTGTATAGCGACACAAACTGGATGGATAGCTGGACTATTTTTTACTGGGCTTGGTGGTTTGCTTGGGCTCCTTTTGTAGGCTTATTTATAGCAAGAATATCAAAGGGTAGAACAATAAAAGAACTAATACTTGGAGTCGTTATCGCTCCATCAGCAGTGAGTATTTTATGGATTTCAATTTTCGGAAATACAGCATTTCATATTGAACTTTTTGGTCAAGGGGGTATCACAGAAGCTGTAAATGAAAATATTACAACAGCCTTATTTACTTTGCTGGAACACTTCCCCTTATCCTCTTTTAGTATTTTATTTGTAGTTATTGCCGGTGTAATATTTTTCGTAACCTCATCAGATAGCGGCTCCTTAGTTATCGACTTTATTACAAGTGGTGGAAGAGAAAAAACAGATAAATGGTTGCGTATTTTTTGGGCATTATCAGAAGGGATTGTCGCTGCAACTCTCGTATTTGGTGGAGGTCTTATTGCACTACAAACAGGATCATTAGTAACAGGACTACCTGTTTGCATACTAATGCTCATTATGTGCTACTCCATTATAACAGCCCTAAGGAAATATCAAGCGGATACAAAAACTAATAAGTAAATCTAGTCTTTAATTTTTCTTTTTATAATAAGGAACATGCTCTGGTTTCAGTGGAGTATTTCCAAGAATAAGGTCAGCGGCCTTTTCGGCAACCATCATTACAGGCGAATAGATGTTTCCGTTAGTTACATAAGGGAAAACTGAAGCGTCCACTACTCGAAGGTTTTCTATTCCATGTACTTTTAAGTTCGCATCTGTTACTGCCATACGATCGACGCCCATCTTACAGGTAGAACTTGGATGATAGGCACTTTCTCCTTCTTTAGCAATAAAGTCTAATATCTCTTCATCAGTCTGTACCTCAGAGCCCGGAGACAATTCCTTACCCATTAAGTCACTCATCGCTTCAGTTTCAATAATTTTTCTAGATAAACGAACTGCCTCACACCACTCTTTCCGTTCATTCTCGGTAGATAGATAGTTGAACAAGATACTTGGATATTCAAGAGGATTAGCAGATTTTATTTTCACATGACCTCTTACATCAGTTCCCATGGGTCCTACATGCAATTGAAAACCATGGCCTTCGCTTGGAGCGGTACCATCGTATCTAATCGCTAGAGGAAGGAAGTGAAATTGAAGATTAGGATATTTTACAATTTCATTACTACGTATAAACCCACCGGCTTCAAAATGATTGGTAGCACCAATACCTTTCTTTCTAAACAACCAATCGAAACCAATTTTAGGTGCTCGCCAAGGGCTTAAAGCAGGGTATAAACTAACTGGCTTTTTACATGCCCACTGAACATATACTTCCAAGTGATCCTGCAAGTTCTCTCCAACTCCTGGCAGGTCTTTCACAACAGGAATTCCCAAGCTGGTTAGGTGCTCTGCATTTCCTATTCCTGACAGCTGTAGCAATTGAGGTGTATTGATCGCTCCACCACAACAAATAATTTCCTTGGCAAACACTTTGTAAGTTTTACTAGACTTTTTATATTCTACTCCTATAGCCTTAGTACCCTCAAATAGAATACGCATTACCATAGCTTGTGTAACAATATTAAGGTTCTTACGGTGTTTTACAGGATGAATATATGCTCTTGCAGCGTTCAACCTTCTTGACTTATATATAGTTTGATCAAACTTACCAAACCCTTCTTGTTGATATCCGTTCACATCATCTGTCAAGGGATACCCTGCTTCTTGCACCGAGTTGAAAAAGGCATCAAATAGCGGGTTTTCACATTTAGGTGTAGTCAATTTTAAATTTCCTTTATCCCCCCGATAATCATCACCACCAATAAGCCTCGATTCTACTTTTTTGAAATAAGGTAGACAATGTGCGTAGTCCCAATTCTCAAGTCCTTCATCATTAGCCCATTTCTCAAAATCCATTGCATTTCCACGAATCCATATCATACCATTGATGGCACTACAACCTCCAAGAACTTTGCCTCTAGGCTGAGCAATCCTACGATTGTGCATAAAAGGTTCTGGATCTGAAGTATACGCCCAATTATAATTCGTTCCGGTAAGTAAATAGGTAAGTGCCGCAGGCATATGTATTCTAAAATCCAATTTATAATCTGGTCTACCAGCCTCCAGGACTAACACCTTATTAGAAGAGTCTTCACTTAATCGATTGGTGAGAACAGAGCCTGCAGAGCCCCCTCCTATTATTATGTAGTCAAATATCATGGAATGAGTTTTATGTATGTTGCAATTTAGCCAAATATCTATATGGTAATAAAAAAATAAAACTAAATATTCAACAGCTGTCTACATATATTATTGATTCCAAATCACGTATTTCAAAAGAAGCTCTTCAATAATCAGAAGTCGCACATTATAGTATTGCTGACAAGTCCCCATGCAATATAGTTCTTCATAAACATCATTTGTAGTCTGATAAAAACTGAATTTAGTAAGTGGTAAATCAATACCTGTATCATGATGTGCTGTATCTAATGGTATAAGTGAATCAGCTTCTATTGCCTCATAGACATCCAATAGAGCTTCTTGACTAATATAGCCATCAATTCTACCAATAAACTCGGTAAAAAGAGTCCCATTATAAGAAACTTTACCATCTGACATGACCTGAATGTCATAAACAGGGCACGTTCCGAAACAACCATAATGTTTAAACTCCATAAGGAGACGTTTTGTTTCATTGTGAACTACAATACCCTCTTGGATTTCAATTTCTTTTTCACAAGATGAATAAACAATCGATAATAATAATAAACTAATCACTAAGTACTTCCCAAGTATATTCATAACAATAAATTTTAGTATTAATATTTAAATTTAGTGAAATGTTAGATACCCTTCTTATTAAACACAATTATTTAGAAAGCAATTTACTGAAAATGAGTGCACTCACTTACAAAGTAAATATTATCACTTATATAATACCGAAGACAATTTGTTGAAGAATAACAATTTTATACTATTCTGTTGGAAGTATCAAAACTATACACCAACTATTACTTTATCAGATATTATTTGAATGACCAAACTACTATATTTGAATTTCAAAACAGTTTTTGAGTACTGTTTTGAGAGATAAATTGCTTGTACAGTTTGAATTCTGACAATCTGTTAAGGAAATAATCTCTTTAATAATTATTTTGATGATTAATGGTGATATCTAAGAAATATCTGTTTTAACCCTAATGAAACAATTATTTTTTGCTATAAATGGATTCTTTTGACCAAGCGAACCAGTAAATGAAATTAATTAATTTACAATGCCGATTATATTGGATTAAATGAAGTCCAAAACCTATCTTAAAAATCAATTATCTCTTATTATAATTTACTAAACGAAAAATCAAATACCCCTTCTAAGCATGGTTCCAATAAAATGGGAAATGATGATGGTAGCATTCAAAAAAGTAGCTTATTCAATATATTATTGATTAATTATGTCTCAAAATCTGCTAAGATCTTTATTTATATATATTATATAGTCTGAGTTAATCTCAAATCTACTTTGAGTATTGATAGAATTAATTAAATTTGCACTTATTAAATAGTTTATACTATTCAACAAAATAACAAAAAGATGAAAAAGACTCTTTCTATTTTAGCAATCTTTGGTTTGCTGAACTTGAACGCCCTTAATCTAGTGGCACAAGATAATGTTGATACAGCTACCGAAATGGTTACTGATTCATTAGCAGTTGATTCTGCAGCTACAGACAGTTTAGTTCAAACTGAAGAAATTGCTCCTGTAGAAACAGAAGAAGCTGAAGTAGTAGAAGAAGAAGCAAGCTTCCACCAAGTTTTAAAAGAGAAATTTATTGAAGGTGGTGCTGGTTTTATGGGTGTAGTATTGATTACTCTAATTTTAGGTTTAGCACTTGCTATTGAGCGTATCATTTACCTAAATCTAGCTACTACAAACACTGACAAATTATTAAGTGAGATTGACGATGCTTTAAAAAGCAAGGGAATCGAAGGTGCTAAAGATGTATGTCGTAACACACCTGGGCCTGTGGCCTCAATATTCTACCAAGGATTAGAGCGATCTCCAGAAGGTCTAGATATGGTAGAGAAATCAATCGTTGCTTATGGATCTGTACAAATGGGTCGCTTAGAACGTAACACTTCATGGATTGCTTTATTCATTGCCTTAGCTCCAATGCTAGGATTTATGGGTACTGTAATCGGTATGATTGGTGCCTTTGATGCGATTGAAGCAGAGAATAATATTTCTCCAGCCTTAGTTGCCGGTGGGATTAAAGTAGCCTTATTGACTACTGTATTCGGTTTGATTGTAGCAATGATACTTCAAGTCTTTTACAACTACATTATCTCTAAAGTAGATAGTTTAGTAAATTCTATGGAGGATGCGTCTATCACTTTGATTGACATCCTAGCTCGTCAAGAAGCTGCAAAAAAATAATACTAACCGTTAAAACTTATTGAAATGGAAGATTTCATGACTAATTACGGTATAATACTGACCTATATTTTACTAGCAGTAGCAGCAATTACAGCTATAGGATTTCCTATCAAATATATCATCACTCATCCTAAAAAGGCTAAAGAGGTTGGTATTGCACTAGGAGGCTTATTAGCAGTTTATCTTATCGCTACTCTATTGGCTTCAGATGAAGTAACTGAACACTACAGAAAATTTGGTGTTACAGAAACAATTTCTAAGCAAGTAGGAACTGGTTTATTCTTATTTTACATACTCGGAACTGGAGCAATAATTTCTATTCTCTACTCTGAAGTAACAAAAATGCTTAAATAATAAGCATATGTCTAGAAGAACACTACCTGAGATTAACGCAGGCTCGATGGCAGACATCGCCTTTCTACTTCTTATCTTTTTCCTTGTAACAACTACAATGGATGTGGATACAGGTTTGGTACGAAAATTACCAGCAATGCCTGAAGAAGAAGAAATTCTGGACGATTCACAAATCAAGGCTAGAAACATATATGTGGTACTGGTAAATGCAAAGGATCAACTTTTGGTTGAAGAAGAACTAATGGATATATCACAATTGCGTGAAGGTGCCAAAGGATTCTTAAACAACTGGGGTAAAAATCCAGATTTATCTGACAGCCCACTTAAAGCAATTATTTCGCTTCAAAATGATCGTGGTACTTCTTACGAAATGTACATTAAAGTACAAAATGAACTTTCTGCTGCATATCGCGAATTGAGAGATGAAGAAGCTCAAAGAAAATTCGGAGTCTTTTATTCCGAATTAGAAGGAGAATTAAAGAAAGAAGTTCGCAAGATGTATCCTCAGAAAATTTCTGAAGCTGAACCTAAAAAAATGGGAGGTAACTAATGAGTCGTTTTAAAAAGAAAAAAGGAAGTGAGACACCAGCTATGTCTACAGCCTCTCTTCCAGATATCGTTTTTATGCTATTATTCTTCTTTATGGTAACTACCGTAATGAGAGAAACTACACTGCTCGTTGAAAACAAACTACCAAAAGCTTCTGAAGTAAAGAAAATTGAAGATAAATCATTGTGTAGCTATATTTATGTAGGGGCACCTGTAAGCGGTATGAAGACTAAATTTGGTAATGAACCTCGTATTCAATTAAACGACTCTTTTAAATTAGCCTCAGACATTCAAGAATTTGTTGCTGCTAAAAGAGAAGCTACAGCGGAGGAAAAAAAACCTCAGCTTGTTACTTGTATCAAAGCCGATGTAGATGCTAAAATGGGTTTAATAACTGATATCTAACAAGAACTACGTAAAGCGCAAGCTTTTAAAATCAATTATGCTACCTATAGTAGCATAGACTAAAAATCAAATTGATATACTATTCTGAGGGAAGCTAATTAGCTTCCCCTTTTTTTTCTAAAAAACCTACATTAGCTCAGTCTACTTTTGGAAGAAACTTCAGCAAAGAAATAAGTAATACAAATGAACAAAGAATAATTAAACTCAGTTCGCTTACACCTATTTGTTCCACAGACTCATTTAAAGCTTCCTGTTGAACTAAGAAAGTCAAAACAACCAAAGTGCTATTGTAAAAAAAATGCAAAAGTATGGGTGCGCGTAGGGATCCTGAATACAGATACACATAACCAATAAAGGCTCCTAAAACAAATCGAGGTAAGATGGCGTGGTACTGTAAATGAATCACGCTAAACAAAAGTGCAGTAATCCAAACAGCAATATGTTTAGAACCAGACCATTCTTTAAACAAGTTTTGTAATACTCCTCTAAACAAAATCTCTTCACCAAGTGCAGCTATTAGCCCCATTAAAACAAGCATCGCAATTAAATCGACTACAGTATTCATTTGAAGAAATTGCTCGGTTAATAACAAAGTCTGCTCTTCAGCTAATTTTAAGAAATTTAAAAACTCAGGAATGGGAAGTGCTTCATTTAAACCACCCAAAAAATTGGCAAGAGGAATCATTGCTAATGCCATGAGCAATAAAACAAGTATAGTTTTCAAGCCAAGATTAGTCTTTAGTTTAAAATACGAAGCAGCATCTTGACCACGTAGATAAATAAAAGCTAATGCAGGCAAAACGAAGGTTCCTATGGCGTTAAAAAACTGCATGGTTTTCATGGCATTTATCATCGTAACATTATCAGCATCAAAGACCAATTCGGAGCTCGAAAAAAAGCTAATTCCATAAACAAACTGACAAAAAACAGCTCCAACTATATAGGAAATGATTAAACCGCCTAGTATAACAACCAATAAATAGTACAATAAATTTGAATAGCCACTATCCGACCAAATACCTTTACTTTTTTCTATAAAGTTAAATCCCATGTGTTTTTTGTATTTTTGCCAAAATTTTTGAATTGTGGTAAAGATAGGAAATATAGAGCTTGGTGAATACCCACTCTTACTAGCTCCAATGGAGGATGTAAGTGACCCACCCTTTCGTGAATTATGTAAACAACATGGTGCAGATCTAATGTACACTGAGTTTATATCATCAGAAGGTCTTATTCGAGATGCCGCTAAAAGTGTCCAAAAACTAGACATCTTTGAGTATGAGCGCCCTATCGGAATACAGATTTTCGGTTACGACATCAAGTCAATGCGTGAAGCTACCGAAATTACAGCACAAGCTCAACCTGATATCATCGACATTAATTATGGGTGCCCAGTAAAAAAGGTAGCTTGTAAAGGTGCTGGTGCTGGTATATTACAAGATATCCCAAAGATGGTTCGTATGACAGAAGAAATTGTTAAATCTACAAACCTTCCAGTAACAGTTAAAACTAGATTGGGATGGAATGAAGAAAGTAAACATATTGTTGAAGTTGCCGAACGATTACAAGATGTAGGTATACAAGCAATTTCCATCCATGGTAGAACGCGAAAACAAATGTATAAAGGCGAGGCTGACTGGTCCTTAATCGCAGAAACAAAAAACAATTCTAGACTTAATATTCCTGTATTTGGAAATGGAGATATAGACTCTGCTGAGAAAGCAAAAATGATGAAAGATCGTTATGAAGTTGATGGAATGATGATCGGTCGTGCTTCAATTGGTTATCCTTGGATATTTAACGAAATTAAACACTATTTAAAAACAGGAGAAAAACTACAAGCTCCAACTATTGAGCAACGAGTTGCAGCCTGCAAACAACATTTAGAACGTGCATTGGAATGGAAGGGTCCCATATTAGGTGTAGTAGAAACACGCAGACATTATACCAACTATTTTAAAAGTATGTTTGGGATTAAGGAGTATAGAAAAAAGCTCGTTACAACAGATGATCCTGAAAGACTCTTTGAGTTGTTAAATGAAATTGAGCAAAAATTTTCAGATGCTGAATTCCTTTAGGAAGACTGAATAAATTTTCTTTTGATAAAACTTACTGGAATACTGGTTACGAGTATACCTATACTCATTACGGTTAACATTATTAAACCCACATCAGCCCACTGAACTTCTACAGGGTAGGTATTTACTATAAATGAACCTTGCTCGCCCAGTTTGATAAATCCATATTCCTGCTGAGCAAAACAAAGAACTACTCCAACTAGCATTCCTAAACCACCACCAAAGAACGTAATAAGGAATCCTTCGTAATAGAATATTTTTTGAATCGTATTCACAGGAGTCCCCATAGCCCATAAACTAGATATATCTTTTCTTTTTTCAAGCACAATCATAATTACAGAGGCAACAATATTAAAGGTTGCAATGAGTAAAATAAAAGCAAGAATAAAAAAGATAGCCCATTTTTCAGTTTGTAAAACTTTGTATAAAAATTCCTGCTGCTGGAATCTATTTTCAACATTAAATTGCGTTCCTAAAAGGCTTTCGATTTCCTTTTGAATACCATCAAGGTTCTCGTCAGAATTTAACTCTAACTCAATACTTGTTAGAAAATCCTTCTTATTTAAAAATTCTTGTATGCCATTTAAAGAAGTTATCAGATAGGATGCATCATACTCTGACTGGACAGAAAACACACCTGAAACAAACAAATTCTTTTGTAGAAATACCGCATCACTCAAACTATTGGGCTTAGCCAATGGATTTGGAACAAATACTTTTAGAGGATTTGTTTGATGCACAGATAAGGATAAGGTATAAGCCAAAGACTGCCCTACAATTGCCCAATTATCAGAACTGTAACTCCTGAAACTGTTTCCTTTAAAAATATGTTTTTCAATAATTAAGGAATCGGTTGAAGGCCAAATAGATACCCCTTTTAATTTTGCAATATGCTCTTGGTCATCATTACGAAGTAATACTTTCTCTTCATAAACCTCTTGTATTGAACTCCATGGAGCAATAGCTTTAAGACCCTCAAGATTGAAATCCTTAGTATTAAAACTTTTTGATTGAGTAGAGTGGATAACAAAATCGGAATTCACTTCATGGTACATGGACTTTATTAAGGACTCAAATCCATTAAAAACAGACAAAACTACAACTAAGGCTAATGTACCTATAGCCACCCCTAATAGTGAGATGGCAGTAATAATATTTACTGCATTTTTGCTCTTTCTGGAAAACAAATAGCGTCGTGCTATGTAAAGAGCAATATTCAAATTATTCTGGGCTGTTAGGTTCTTCTCCTCTTAGTAATCGATCAATATTTTCTGCATAATCTACAGAATCGTCAATATGAAAAGTCAAGTCTGGAACAATTCGCAATTGATGACGAACAAGTCTTCCAAGTTCATTACGTATTTCAGCACTATGCATACCTATAGACTTTAAGAACTCAGCCTTATCGTTCAACGGAAAGACACTTAAGAAAACCTTTGCATAAGATAAATCAGGGCTCATACGAACTAAAGATACCGAAATCAATGCTCCAGGAGCTATAGATGAGGTTTTATGCATTAAAATTTCCGCTATGTCCTTTTGAATCTGGCGTGCTACTTTTTTCTGTCTTGTACTTTCCATGTCACAAAGATAAGTTTTAATGCTCTACCTATTCTTAAGCTAAAACATTTTTTAATGTGGTACATTTAATGAGTAATATATAAAAAGAATATTAACTCTTAAAACACAAAAACTGAGCAACAATATGCATCTGTTTACGCGATTAAGTATCTTTGTTCATCAAACACCGAAAAGCTTTATATGAAGCCATTTTATAAAATTCTAAAATTCGCCTACGCATATAAGAATTTAGCAATCTTAAATGCACTCTTAAACATTGCATCTGTAATATTTGGCTTATTTTCTTTCACGCTAGTTATACCGATTTTGGGTATTCTTTTTGGAACCCAAGAAAAAGTTTTAACCGCTCCAACCGGAGAGATGTCTACTCAGTGGCTAAAAGACTACCTAGGATATAAACTTACCACTATACTAGAATCTGCAGGAGAAGCGAATGCCTTAGGGATTATATGTATCTGTATAGTAATCGCCTTTTTTCTTAAAAATTTAAGTCGATACTTAGCTCAATATACTCTAGCACCCATCAGAACAGGTGTAGTTAGAGATATTCGCAGAGCCTTGCACACCAAAATGTCTCTGCTCTCTATTTCATATTTCTCCGAACAACGCAAAGGGGATTTAATGTCTAGGATGACAACGGATGTTAGAGATGTTGAAGGCTCAATAATGAATACATTGGGTTTGATTGTTAGAGATCCTATTAACATTATCGCCTCAATCGTTTTACTTATGGTGATGAGTGTGAAACTAACTTTAGTTGTTCTGTTTCTATTCCCAGTTGCAGGACTTGTAATTGGTAATATTGGAAAAAGTCTAAAACGTAAATCCCGAAGAGGGCAAATACAAATTGCACGTATACTATCTGCTATAGAAGAAAATATCTCAGGACTTAGGGTAATCAAAGCCTTTAATGCAGAAAAGCAGGTAAACGACAACTTTGAAGAAGAGCTTGAAAAGCATGAAAATATTATGTTGAGCATTATGCGCAGACGTGATTTAGCTTCTCCTATGAGTGAATTTTTAAGCACCATGGTCATGGTGGTTGTTATTTGGTATGGAGGTAATCTTATTTTCGAATCCAAACTTGGGAGTAATGAATCTGAATTAAGCCCTCAAACCTTTATTGGTTTCATTGTAATTTTCTCACAAATTCTTCCTCCTGTAAAATCCCTATCTCAAGGGTATTACAGCATTCAAAGAGGTACTGCGTCAGCAGAACGTATTATGAATGTTTTAGATGCTGAAATTGAAGTTAAAGAAAAGGCTGACGCTAGCCCTATTAGTAATTTTAATAATTCTATCCAGTTTAAAAATGCAGAGTTCGCTTATACAAACAAACCTGTTTTAAATAACATAAACTTAGAAGTTAAGAAAGGGCAAACAATTGCCTTGGTTGGACAATCGGGTGGAGGAAAAAGTACGCTCGCTAATTTAGTCGCTCGTTATTACGATGTAAAAGGCGGTAGTTTAGAAATTGATGGAACCGATATTAGAGATTATAAATTAGCAGATTTAAGAGGGCTAATGGGTATAGTAACCCAAGATGCTATCTTATTTAACGATTCTATTTTTAACAATATAGCACTGGGAATAGATAATCCAGATCCAGCAAAAGTTATTGAAGCAGCTAAAATCGCCAATGCTCATGAGTTTATTTCAAAATTTGAAGAGGGCTACGAACACAATATTGGCGATGGTGGGCACAAACTTTCTGGAGGTCAAAAACAACGATTAAGTATTGCTAGAGCTGTAATGAAAAACCCGCCAATTCTTATATTAGATGAGGCCACTTCTGCATTAGATACAGAGTCCGAAAGATTGGTTCAGGATGCACTTACCAAACTTATGGCCAACAGAACTTCTATTGTTATTGCTCACCGTTTATCTACCATACAAAACGCAGATAGAATTGTTGTTATTAACGATGGACAAGTAGTTGAACAAGGAACACATAAGGAATTATTGGAAGTTGAGGGCCAATACCACAAACTACACCACATGCAAAACCTAAACTAATGGTAGAGAAAATTGAACATATAGGTATTGCTGTAAAGAATATTGAAGAGGCTAACAAAGTCTACGAAAAACTTCTTGGCGTAAGTCCTTACAAGATGGAATCTGTAGAAAGTGAGGGGGTAAATACTTCCTTTTTTCAAACAGGCGAGAGTAAAGTTGAGCTTTTAGAATCAATTAAACCAGAAAGTGCAATTGCCAAATTCATTGAAAAGAAAGGTGAAGGCGTTCATCATATTGCCTTTGCTGTAAAAGACATCAAAGCCGAGATGAGCCGCCTTGCTGAGGAAGGTTTTACTATCTTAAATGAGGAACCTAAAAAAGGTGCCGACAATAAAATGGTTTGCTTTATACACCCTAAGAATACAAAAGGTGTTTTGATAGAACTTTGCCAGGAAATCATTTAATAGCTTTCGATTGATAGTATATAGTTGACTCTTAATAATTTCCATTGAACACAGTCTAAAGACTAATGACCACAATATGATATACCATACAAGAAAACTGGTAAAACCAGAAGACTTAAACGCTGGAGGAACACTTTTCGGAGGTACTCTTTTACGTTGGATTGACGAAGAAGCTGCAATTTTTGTAATGTGTCAGTTAGATAGTCAACGTATTGTGACAAAGTATATGTCGGAGATTAATTTTATTAGTCCTGCCTTAACAGGCGACGTAGTTGAAATAGGCTTTGAAACACTAAAATTTGGAAGAAGTTCAATTACTGTGAAGTGTACTGC